>MDTB01089952.1_pt1 | contig 12410 bp, 11 predicted proteins | sample 811161 | NCBI WGS metagenome assembly MDTB01 (sample SAMN05326650, study PRJNA326480) | marine metagenome | isolation source: seawater | place: Mediterranean Sea | collected 2009 | reverse complement strand
TGCCGCCGAGACCGGCCACCTTGTTTTCGGCACTCTGCATACGACCGGAGCGGCGCGGACGGTCGACCGTATTGTCGATGCCTTCCCGGCCAACATGAAAGACCAGATACGCACTCAACTGGCTTCTTCCATCGTAGCGGTTATTTCTCAGGTGCTCTGCAAGAAGAAAAGCGGTGGCCGAATCGCGGCCTTTGAGATTATGGTAACGACGACCTCAGTCGCGCAATTGATCCGTGAGAATAAGACATTTAGAATTGCCTCCGACATCCAAACCGGCGCGTCTCACGGTATGATTGGTTTGGATGCCCACCTGCTCAGCCTCTACAATGCCGGAGAGATTGAAGCAACTGAGGCCTTGGCAAAATCTCAAACCCCCGGAGCCATACGCGAAAAACTGATCGAAAACGGCGCCACATTCCCTCAAACCTAACACTCAATCCATCCTCCCGATACGGTATTTGCTCCGATGTTCGAAGACCACAACGATACAGTTTACGAAATCATGCAGTCCTCCGAGTTGCTCGATCAAGCGCAACTGGACGAACTCAATGATTCGCACCTGAATACAGGTAAGTCGCTTGCCGATGCGATTGCCGATTCCGGTGTCGTCCAACGCAGCGAGATTCTTCAAGCGACCGCAAGCTTCCTAGGCTATGAATTCCTTGACGAGGTACCCAAACGTGTCGAAGAAGAAATTGCTTCGGCTGTTCGCGCAAGTGTGGTCCGCATGTATGCAGTTGTTCCACTTGCCGTTGACGATACCTCGATTTCCCTACTTGCCAAAGACCCTTTTAATCCAGCGATCATCGATGATTTAACCTTCACGCTGAATAAGGATATCGCTATCGTCGTCTGCGATCCGGATAAACTGGACGAACTGATCACGATAACGTACGGAGAAGAAGATTCCTCCATCGACGATATCCTTGAAAATCTTGACGATAGCTTCGATGATCCGGAGGAGGATTACTCTGAAGGCGATCTCACGGACTTGGCGAACCAAACCCCGATCATCCGATTCGTCAATCTAGTCCTTCAGCAGGCAATTAAAGACAAGGCTTCTGACATTCATTTTGAGCCCTTTGAAGATCAGTTCCGGATTCGCTACCGGATCGACGGCGCGCTCTACGAGATGGCGCCGCCTCCGCGAAATCTTGCCGTGCCGGTGACTTCACGCGTTAAGGTGCTCTCGAATATGAATATCTCGGAGCGACGCATTCCTCAGGACGGGCGGATTAAGATGACTATTGCCGGGCGTCCGGTTGACCTCCGGGTCTCCACTCTGCCCACTCAGTTTGGCGAAAGTGTGGTGCTTCGTGTGCTCGATAAGTCAGTCGTCAACCTGGACCTCGAGTCACTGAGCCTGCCGGATGATATTTTGCAGACAATCCGAGAGCTCGTGGACCGCCCAAATGGGATCTTCATCGTGACCGGTCCCACCGGTTCAGGTAAAACCACCACGCTCTACAGTGCGCTTCGTGAGGTAAACGACATCGAAACTAAGATTCTAACCGCTGAGGATCCGGTTGAATATGAAATCGATGGAATCATGCAAGTCGCCGTGAACCATCAAGTCGGACTCGATTTCGCCCGTGCTCTGCGCGCCTTCCTTCGCCAAGACCCCGACAAGATCATGGTGGGTGAGATTCGCGACCTTGAGACCGCACAAATCGCGGTGCAGGCCTCGCTGACAGGACACGTGGTTTTGAGCACCTTGCACACGAATGATGCGCCCGGTGCCGTCACCCGACTCATCGACATGGGCCTGGAACCCTTCCTTATCTCAGCCTCGCTCGAAGCAATCCTAGCCCAGCGTCTGGTGCGCCGAATTTGTGCCACCTGCCGCACCGCATACGAGCCAAGCCAAGAGCTAATTGATATGCTTGAGGTTGATCCGCTGGAAATTGCCGACAAGGACTTCTATTATGGCGAAGGCTGCCCTGAATGCAGTAACACCGGTTACCGCGGCCGAATTGGACTTTTTGAAATGATTCTTGTTTCCGATGCTATTCGCGAGCTGATCAACCGCCGGGCTCCCACCTTGGCAATAAAGCAAAAAGCGCTCGAGCAGGGCATGCGAAGCTTGCGTGACGACGGTCTACGCGCCATTTTCGACGGTAATTCAACAATCGAGGAAGTCCTCAAATACACCTAACTGGATCCCACGACCCCATGGCAAAATTCAAATACACGGCAATCGATGCAAACGGCAAACAAAAGACCGGAACGGTCGAAGCCGAGAATCAGGATGACGCAAACGCCAAACTGACGGCGTCTGGCCTCATGCCGACCAAGCTGGCAGCAGCTGGCGGAGGCGGCGGCGCGGGAGCCAACAAAGCCACGAAAAACCAGAAAAAACAGGGCAAGAAGAGCGTAGCTGGCTTTGGCCGTGTCATAAAGCCCGAAGACCTGACGGTCTTCACCCGCCAGCTCGCCACACTCCTCGAAGCAGGACTACCATTGCTTCGGGCGATCGAGGTAATGATCCGGCAGGAAAGAAACCAGAGATTTAAAGCGGTTCTCGGACAGATCGGAGACCAGGTGAAGTCCGGTAATTCCTTCTCCGACGGCCTCGCTCAACATCCGAAGATTTTTGACCGTCTCTTTATCAACATGGTGCGTGCCGGCGAAGCGGGCGGTGTGCTCGATGTGGTCCTTTCACGTCTCGCCGGCTTCATGGAAAAGGCGCTCAAGACGAAGAAGAAAGTAAAGGCAGCCATGGTCTATCCGATCGTGGTTGTCGGTGTGGCGGTTGCAATCGTTGCACTACTGATGGTTGTCGTTGTGCCGAAATTCCAAGATATTTTCACCGATATGCTTGGCGGCGCCGCCCTTCCCGGGCCCACCCGATTGGTCATCAATGTCAGTAATTTCATGCAGGAGCAAATCTTCCTGAGTCTCGGGATGCTCGCCGCGATCTTCTTTGGTTCGAAATTTCTTCTCAAGACCACTTTTGGGGCAAAGGCTTTCAATTGGTGCTCCATCAATATCCCGAAGGTAGGTGACCTTGTTCGCAAAGTGAATATCGCACGGATTACCCGCACCTTCGGTACACTGCTTTCCAGTGGTGTTCCTATTCTTCAGTCTATCACCATTACCAAAGACATCACCGGCAATGCCTTTTACTCGAATTCGCTGGCCCGTATCCACGATAGCGTCCGAGATGGAGAATCACTCTCCGCTCCTATGGAGCGCGAGTCAGTCTTTCCCAATATGGTGACCAGTATGGTCGATGTGGGTGAGGAAACCGGTGAATTAGCCGACATGCTGAATCGCATCGCTGACAACTATGACGAAGATGTCGACAACGCAGTCGCCGGCATTACCTCAATTATCGAGCCGGTCATGATCGTTTTCCTTGCTGTAGTCGTCGGCTTCATCGTTATCGCGCTTTTCCTGCCGATCGTCGAAATCATCCAGCAACTCACTGCCTAAGGACCCGAGAGGACAGCTATTTCAGGTTTTTTGGCACCAAAGCGAGAGGCTCTTATGCACAGGCCTGCACGTGTCCTGCTCATCCCTACGACGCCACGCTGTTAGCAAAGGCGCGGACACTTGCACGCGACAGTCCAAACCGCATCTTCGCCCTAGCCTGCAAGGCAAAGGCCGCAATCGAACAATCCCATCACGAGGCTTGGCGCTTTCACAATTGCAACCACCGCCCGACCACACAGCGCGATTCGTGCTTGCGGTTGATACGCAAGCACCTAAAAACTTCAAATTGCATGCAAACTATTGGGGAACGACTTGAGGAAGCGCGGAAGCGCAAAGGTATTTCACTGCGTGAAGCAGCTGAAGCGACCAAAGTGCGTGGCGACTTCCTCGCTTCGATCGAACAAAATAAATTCGATTTCGATCTGCCCGATATTTACAAGCGTGGCTTCCTTAAAAACTATACTCGCTACCTCAAGCTGGATGTCGAAAAGACCATGGCCGATTACAATGCCCAGCAACTGAGCAACGCCCGACTTGGCAAAAAAGGAGCCAACGAATGGTTCGGCCACATGGAGATCAAGTCCGAGGACGATCCTGCAGAAGAACCTCGCGAGCGCCCGGAATCAGGCTCGGAGACCTCACCCTCCCTGGGCCGCATTCAAGCGAAGCCCAGTTCGGGGAAAGCCCCCGAGCTCACCGAGCCGGCCGAAGAGAGCGACAAGACCTTCTACCTTAAAATTGGGCTCATCTTTGTCGGCACTCTTGCTCTGGTCTTTGTTCTTTTTGGCCTCGTCTGGGCTATCCTTGGCAGCGGTAAGGTTGAAACTGGGATGCCCGCAAAGCCGGAACTCCGCGACACCAGTACAGCCAGCGAAAAGCTACAGGGCGAGGAAACACAAAATTCCGCAACGAGTACCGACTCACTGACTTTAACTGCCAGTGGCAACGTCTACGTACTCGTTAAGGAAGGCGGTGGCAATACTGAGCTCCTCCGCAAGACCTTGAGCGAAGGCGAAAGCGTGACCCTTGACAAGAACGGTCCAGTTGACGTGCTTTTTACAGCAGGCGAGTTCCTCACTATCGAGCACAACGGCGAGCGTATGCGGCCCAGCTCATCAGGCACTGCGAAGATCAGTATTCCGTAGAGCGGGTGGAAAAGACTTCTATCCTCAAACGCTGGACCGCGAAGCCTTCGCCGCGGCACGGGCAACTCCCGCCAGTCTTTCCCGGGTAAGGCCTTCGGCTTCGGCGGCTTCTTCTGGTCTTCATCTGCAAATTCGATAAAGCTCCATACGAGTTCCGCGCTGTCGAGGACGACGCCATCTGTGAGATAGCGAACACGACAGCGTGGGACCCAAGGTAACGCTTCTAAGGAACAGGCCCTTTCTATTGCCCTAAAAAAGACCCGCGCCTTGCGGCACGGGACTTAGAAAAATCGTCAAGGAGCTATTTAGCAACGACGGCGTGTCGCCACGAAGGCCAGACCCATCAAACCAGAAAACAGTGCGAAAGCCGAGGGCTCAGGGACAGCGGTAAAAGTAGCCAAGCCGGGATTCCCAGGGATATTTGCCGTTGTTGTACCGTCTGTGGGTATCGTTTGTCCAAGGTCTTGAAAGCCGAAGGCGATGCTCTGTGCTACTTCCGCATCACCACTAGGCAGCCACAAAAGACCATACTTATCACCAGAGGAAACATTTGTGTCCAAATTGAATCTAACATCATTGAAGTAACCGGCAGCGTTGTTTGGCGGCCCACTTGATGACGAGTCTGCAAGAGAACGAACGAAGTAGTACTCATTAAATATTTGTGTCCCATTTGCGGGGTTCGCGATAGGGGCGGGATCAAAACCCACGATGTTGCTGGCTAGGTCGGCCGTAAAACTTCCCGAAAAATCACCTCCGGATGCCGCGACAATTAATCCCCATGTCATACCATTAGCCGCTGCGGTATCATCTCCCCAGCCAACAGACTTGATATTGACAGAAACGATGGCGTTTGCAACGGAAGCGGAGAACGCCAAGGCGGTAGCGAAGAGTAAATTTCGATTCATGGTTTTTTGTTGTTAGGGGGTTTTTAAATCAGACCGCAAGATCTGATCGTTTCCAGGTGATTTACGAAAAACTAATTTATTGTTGGTAGGAGGGCTTGAATGAGACCGCAAGATCTGAGGCGTTTCCGGATGATTTACGGTAAATGAAGCCTTGGCCAGGGTTGAGGGCGTAAGCGTTTCTTTCTGTAGGTCCATCGTACCACCCGTACCCATCAAAGTAGGTTGCAGTAAAGAGCGCGCTTTTGTTAATACCTGCCTCGTCGTTGTCGAATATTAAGATTTGGTCACCTTCAGCCGATGCGCCATCGTCGAAAAGTTCCTGCAATGTCACCGATGTGGGGAGCCCGCTGGTCATGCGGATGTCTTGAGCAACACCAGGTGACACAGACGAAAGAACCGTCCTAAAGCTACTCATCGGAACCGTTCCCGCATTCACGAAGGTGTAAGAGCTTCCAGCAGGAGTTCTAAAAACTAATGACTCATCAGGATATATGATCTGATTGTTTCCCTCAGTCGGGCCGTTGTACCAGCCGTACCCATCGAAGGAAGTATAGGTAGCTAGTGCAGAACGGTTGATTCCTGCCTCCGCTCTATCAAACAACAATACTTGGCTTTGATCCGGCACATCCGCGTCAGGAAGAAGTGTCGCCAAAGTCCAGAACGGAATGATTTTGACTGCGTCTCCGACTTCAACTCGATCGCCAAGCGTCGCACCGAGATTCTCTGTTACGAATGTCAAATCCAATGAGTCTGCCCCATTAGCAGAAATCACTGCCCACATACCTTCGCGGTTTCCGTCGGCTACGAGGACGTAATAATTAGTTGCATATTCATTTGTGATCCAACCGGGAGAACCACTGACCGTGATGGTGTCGGCATTGTCGATTGCACTAATGTTGCCCGTGAAAACAGCAGGCCTCGTCAGGGATGGTGAAATGATCGCCTCACCACCGGCTTGGACCTCATTTGATACATACCCGACCGGGTCGGTCTCCACAGCTTGGAGCAATGAGGTAAACAGCGAAAGGAAAGCTAACGCACTGATGTGTGGTTTGGGGCAAATCCTCACCCGTAAACTATCGAGTAGAAAAGAGGTGAGATCAAGAAAAAATTTCATTTTGAACTCCCGGCAGACTTTTTTCTGCCCATCCGCATAAAATTTACGAACTGTAGGGTTTAGGCCCTTTTTTCACCAAATATCCCCCCAACTGAGACCCTCATCGCCGCTGTTCTTATGTCGGCTCAGCCCCAAAGGGCGAGCGCCCGGCTTTGGCAGAGAAAGACTTGAGGGCGAGTCGCCGGATGGAAACTTGCGCCCAGATCCACCTCTTTGCCGGGCCTCGACGCTGCTTTCAACGGACTCAGGCCACTGCTTATTCTTTGCTTTCGGACTGTGCTAGAGGGAAGGCCGTTGAAACATCCAAGGCATAAGGCCAGCGTTGAATTTGATTTCACTGATCTCGTGGCGGCGCACCTCATTTCCGTTAATGTGAAGAATACTACGAAAAGGGATGCGGACACCCTGAATGGTTCGAAAGTCCTCATGGGTGGTGACCTCGGTCTCACCCGAGGCGGCATTCAAAACGGTCATGCTTCGCTGAGCCGCATTCAGCATCCGAATTGCGTAATCCACGGTCTGACCATTTGGCAGCGTGACACAGACCTCAAGACAACTATGACCCTCGACCTCAACCGGCTCCCCGAGCTTGATTGTCTTCCCCGGCAAGGTAGGGAAGAGCAGGTGACATCCCATTATCGAATCGCGGATAAAATCGAGGGCTTCATCGGGCGGCATAGGCTGCGGGCCCGGATCGGGGGCTCTGGTATTTTGCTGCCAGGCATCCCGGCCGTCGAAGCCCATCGCGATGTAATCCTCTCGCCCCGTGTAGACGACGATCTTACACAGGTTGGGCTTTTTTTTATAGGCTCGAAAAGGTACCAGGCCTTCGGGCGTGACTAAGCGGCCATCAAAGCGGATACTTTCGATTTGCGCCCAGTTCTCGGGACCACCGTAGCTGGATTGATAGTATTCCTTAAGGAAACGAACCAGGTTCCTGTCCTCAAGGCCATCCGTTTTCATAAAGCCCATTTGCCCGCCACGATCCTTCTCGGAGCCCTGCTGGGTAGGAACCGCCTTGAGAGCAAACGCAAAACACAGCGGCATACTGAAGTAAAGGAGGCAGGCAAATCGGGCGGATTGGTTCATCGAAAACACAAGGTTTCGTCTATTCGTCGAAAATTAACGATCCTCTATTTGTCAATTGAATCTTCTCGTAGGGTCGCTGTTTGCGGCGTACCTTACCAGGCCATCCCGTAAGGTCGCGAGGATGACTATCCGCGATTCAAGCAAGGCGCTGGCGTGATTTCTCCGAGATTACGTTTTTTGTTAATTGCTCTCGTCGCAAACACAGGCGGTTTCCGCAAATGCCTTTTGACTAATTGATTCCCAGAAGTCGTTTGCTTTTTTCGAGGTCGGCGAGCTACTCAGTCATTTCAAACATCCAAGGCATGACGCCCGCGTTGACCGAAATTTTCTCAATTCTCAGGGTGCCAACAGACTCGCCGTTCTCGTAGCTTTCGCTGTGGGTCACCACCGGCCACCCCGATTCGTGTGAGTGTTCACGGTAAATATTGCTATTGCTCGTGTCATTATGGAGGTCTGTGTTGGTGACTTTGACCTCCAGGAAACTCCGAATATCGAGATAATAATGAACTTGATAGCCAGTATCCAATGTGACCCGGAGGTGATGGCAGATCTCCCCTTCTACCGGGACCGTCTCGATGAACTCAATTGTTTTTCCTTCCTCGTAGGGAAATAGGAGGTAGCTTCCGAATACTGCGCTGTGCCCAAAGTAACGGGCCTTATCTTCCGGCATTAGCTCAGCTGCTTGTTCCGGCAACTCCCGCCAAGCCGTGGCTCCATCGTAACATCGAACCAGTATCAATTGGTTTTCGGGTCGACGGATCGATAACTTTATCAAGTTCGGCTTTTTCAAGTATGCGGTCAGCTCGAAGACCTCGCCTCCATTAGAGACCTCACCGACCAGTTTCACGCTTTCCAATTTGGCCCAGTTTTCCGCACCCCCCAATCCGTCGTTGTAGTAACGGCTGAGAATCTTCTCCACCTTTGAGTCGCCCAGTTCCGGCATGGCCGTTTGCCGAAGCGAACTCGTCAGCTGTGCCGGCTGCGGCAACAATTCTGCGGCCGCAGCGATTTGAGGCAGGCAAATCAACAACGAGCCAAAAAGCGCCGCCCGCGCCACTGGAAAATTGTGGAACTTCACAGTTGAACCTGATACTGACCGAGTTGGGTGGCGACAAGTTATTTTTCTGTAGCGATGGGTGCCAATACCTTTGGGAGCGCGGCGGGGGTTTCCGCCACGCCGCCGCACCCTCAAGAGCCTGATGGATACGCTCGACGAAGATCCGGCCACTCTAGCCGGAAGTATTGCAAGAGGACCCGAGACCCCTTTAAAAACGAAAACCAATAAGCCCGCACTCTAAACTCGACGCTTTCGGCAAAGCGCGCTGAAATTCGGGGACTATGCCGCAATTTGAATTCAAGGCTCGGGACCGCTCCGGTCAGCTTGTCGCTGGCCAGGTCGAGGCATCCGAACGACGGTTTGCGATCCAGCAATTACAGGCAAAGGCGCTCACGCCCGTGACCTTGAAGCAAGTTGATGCGGGCTCGTCTAGGAAGATGCTTTCCGATATGGTCGGCAAACTCAAGGCAGCGTTGGGCAATTCGCGCGCCGCGACAGAACAATCGGGGCCTGCTGGCGGCAAAACAGCGAAACGCGAAAAGATCGGCTTGGCCGTGCTCAAGCGACTTATCGAGCTGCATGGCTCCGGCTTGCCGGCGGGTGATTCTATCCGGATTTTGAGTCAGCGACTGAGCGAAAAAGAGCAAAAAGAACTCGCCACTCGGCTTTGGCGCGATCTCAGCGAAGGCGCGACTCTGGCCGGCGCGATGGCTCGGCAAGCCCTTTATTTTTCAAGTTCGGTGTGCTACGTCGTCGAAGCGGGCGAAGCGACCGGCAACCTCGCGCCCATTCTCCGGCGGGTGATCGAATATTTGGAGGAAAAACAGGCCATTCGCCAAAAGATGCTGGCGAGCATGAGCTATCCCGCCTTTATCTGCCTCGTCGCGGGTGCAGTAATGATTCTATTTGTTACCGTGCTGCTTCCGATGATCGAAAAGATGACTTCGCGCCTCGGAGGGGATATCCCGCTAATCGCGAAAATCATCATCGAGAGCGCGGACCTACTCGCCAAATTTGGGCCCTTCATTCTTGCAGCACTTGTGGTGGGTTTCGTCGGTCTCTTGCAATGGCGCCGCAGCGAAAAAGGCCGGCGCATCACCGACGGCTGGCTTTTCAAACTGCCCCTTTTCGGCGGCATCGCCTACTACGCCGAACTTTTTCAAATGAGCAGCCTGATCGGCACCCTGCTTGGGAGCGGGATCAACACGACCGAAAGTCTGCTGCTGACCGAGCGCACAATTAATAATCTGGATCTGCGCGCCCGCTTCCACCTTGCCCGTAGCCAGGTCAACGAAGGCCTCTCGATCGCTCAGGCCTTTAGCAAAAACAAAATTATGCCCGCCCTTTCGCTGGATATTCTAAGCGTCGGCGAAAACACCGGCAATCTTGCCAACAGCATCGAGGAGGCCACCAAGAGCTTCCGCGAAAACCTCAGCCTGCTCACCTCTCGCATGATTACCATGATCACCTCGGTCGCACTAGGTTCCGCCTTCCTCTTCGTCGGCATGGTCGCCGTCGCGATGGTGGTTTCGGTGCTTGGGATCTCGCAGTCATTGTAGATGGGAAGGTAGGAAGGTGGAAAGGTAGGAAGGTGGAAAGGTAGGAAGGTTTTGGGATGAGTGATTTTGCAGAAAATTTTGAGGATCTACGAATTTGGCAGCTTGCTCGCGAGTTGGCGAACGACGTGATGGAAGCGATGGGAGGATGCTCCCGCTACTCTTTTCGAGATCAGATTGAGCGCGCAGCTACATCGGCGATGAACAACATCGCCGAGGGCTTCGAACGCCGGACCTCGAAAGACTTTGGACACTTTCTCGACATCGCGAAGGGCTCCTCTGGGGAAGTCCGCAGCATGCTCTATCTCGCCGAAGACCGCGGCTACCTGAAGGCCGATCGAGCCGCCGACCTGAGGGAACAGTCAAGACTGCTCTCCGCTAAGATCGCTGCTTTTCGCCGACACCTGTAAACCTTCCAACGTTTCCACCTTCATACCTTCATCCTTTCCCACCTTCATACCTTCATCCTTTCCCACCTTCATACCTTCATACCCTGGCAGTCAGCTCTTTTTGAGCTGACTGCCAGAAGCGATCTCGGGGCCGCCCTGCGCGAGCGCGCGGCGGCGAAGGCGAAGCGCATTGAGGCGGATGAAGCCGCTGGCATCGTCGGGGTTGTAGTCGCTTTCGACGCCTTCCATTGATGCGATATTCTCGTCGTAAAGCGAAAGCGGCGACTTGCGGCCCACCGTGGTGATGTTGCCCTTGTAAAGTTTGAGACGCACGGTCCCGGTCACGGTCTTTTGCGAGTCGTCGATCAGGGCCTGTAGCGCTTCGCGCTCGGGCGCATACCAGAAACCGTTGTAAACGAGCTCGGCGTAGCGGGGGGTCAGACTATCCCGCAGGTGCATCAGCTCGCGGTCCATGGTAAGCGTTTCCATGTTGCGGTGCGCGTGCATCAGGATGGTGCCACCGGGCGTTTCATAGACGCCGCGGCTCTTCATCCCAACAAAGCGGTTTTCGATCAGGTCGACCCGCCCCACCCCATGTCTGCCGGCGAGTTTGTTGAGATGCTTCAACACCTGAGCGGGCCTCATCGCTGCCCCGTCGACGGCGACACAATCACCCTGCTCAAAGTCGAGCTCCACATACTGCGCTTCGTCCGGCGCATCCTCCGGGTCTGTGGTGAGCTTATACATCGCCTTGTTGTCCTCGGTGGTCGGGTCAAACCAAGGGTCCTCAAGGATGCCGGCTTCGTAGGAGATGTGGAGCAGGTTGCGGTCCATGGAGTAAGGCTTGGAGGCGCTGGCCTCAACGTCGATGCCCTGCTCGCGGCAGTAGTCGATCATCTCGGTGCGCCCCGGAAAGGCCTTGCGGAAGGCCTCCATCCGCCAGGGCGAAATGATCTGTAGCTTGGGTGCGAGCGCCGCATAGGCCAATTCGAAGCGGACCTGATCGTTGCCCTTGCCCGTAGCGCCATGGGCTACCGCATCGGCCCCCTCCTTCTCCGTGATTTCGACATGCGCTTTGGCAATGAGCGGACGCGCAATCGAGGTGCCCAGAAAGTATTGACCCTCGTAGACCGCGTTGGCCCGCATCATCGGGTAGATAAAGTCCCGCGCAAATTCATCGACCAAGTCGACGGTGTAGTGCGCCGAGGCGCCGGTCGCTTTGGCTTTCTCGGGCAAACCGTCGAGCTCTTCCTCCTGCCCGACGTCGGCCGCGAAGGTGATGATCTCGGCCGAGTAATGCTCTTTCAGCCAGCTAACGAGAACGGAGGTGTCGAGACCTCCGGAGTATGCGAGAACGATTTTCATGGCGTGCGAACTAAAAATTGGGATGCGCGAGACTGAATCCGGGATCCGAGCTTCGCTACGAGAGTTCTGAGATACGGGATGGGGGCGTGAGTAGGCAAGGCGGAAAGGGCCACTGCCACTGTTTGTCCGTGATTTATTTATCTCTGTCCCTTGAATTGAATCCGGTACGACCGACCGAGGCAGCTCGCGAGGCCCTTGCGGTGCCAGAGGCACCCGCGCTACCCTGTCATCACTTTTTCGAACTGGTAGGAGCCTACTTTGACAAAAAAGCCCCCCGACCCGAGGGCCGGAGGGCTTTAAAGAAAAATTTAGTCTAAACTAAATTAGAAGGAGAAGATCAGCTCGACGGCAG
>MDTB01176570.1_pt1 | contig 12411 bp, 10 predicted proteins | sample 811161 | NCBI WGS metagenome assembly MDTB01 (sample SAMN05326650, study PRJNA326480) | marine metagenome | isolation source: seawater | place: Mediterranean Sea | collected 2009 | reverse complement strand
TATGCAAAACCGGAAGAGACCGAAACGTATACGGTGATGGCGCTGAACAGTACGGCCGCAACGGCAGTGAAAGACAACCTAGATCTGGAGTTGTTGGAATGGGCACCGTCGCTACCGGCTAATCTCGCTGCAGTCGCAAAGTATGCTGCTGAAGCCAAGCTGGCGTCTGGCGAAAAATATTACGGAGCAACCAGATCAGCTAAAGCCGGTCGGTGGTTTGCCTCTCGCACGTATACGGAAAAGGACAAGCAATTTACTGCTACCGACACCGTGAGTTTCGAAAACGACGGAAAGAAGTATGCCAGAGATATCGAAATTTCCGGTGACGTTGAACAAATTTTTGACGGCAAAATACGTGTCCTGAAGGCAACTAAAACAGAGTCGAAGACGTCCGATGAGACAGCAAATAATGTCTATAAGTTAATCGGTGCGGAGCTGGTTTATATCAAAGCCAGTGTTGGTGAAGCAGAGAAAGCCCTACTTTCCCTTTGTTCGCGTACCCCCAAGCAAATTCGCAATGGCGAATTTGAATGTAATGCGGAGGAGTTGAGCTTCTACAGCCGAGACAAGAGTGTCGTAGAGGCTAAAGTCACCGAACTAAACAAAGGCTAAGGTGACATCTCGAGAGCAACATCGAGTGATTTTAGGATCTCTGCATCCTGTTCTTGCTGCGATGTTGCTGCTACGAGATACGTGAACGCAGCAACGGAAAAGCGAGATAAATCTAACGAAGAGATAAAGAGGCTAGCGGACCATTAGACCGATACTGAAATATTTAGTGCGTCAATCTACGGGATCGTTTTAGTCGTCGAAGCGCTGCGCGTTGTCCTCGTGTGTTAAGCAGGTTTTTGTAGTCGATAAGGGTAATCTGCTATCGCAGAAGGCTCGGAGTCATGGCCCCATAGAGAACACTCTACTGGGGCCTTTTTTCAGGCTCGTTTTTTTATGCCGCGCCCATTTGGTCGGTGCTAGGGCCATAAAACCAGTTGCGCGTTGTCCAACGCGCGTATGTGTGGCGAGTCCTGTTAGGAAGCATGTAAGACCAAAAAGGCTCGGTTTGGCGAGTTTTGAAAAATCGATCTGCCGAAGTGCCACTCCTTGCCGGGCTTTATCTCATTTGGATTTCGCCCTAAGGTGAAAGCCGGGGGCGACCGGCACGGTCGCAACGCAAAGGGGACAAAATGAACTATCTTTTAGAAGACATTATCGTCATTGATGCAGCAAGTTTTCTGGCGGGGCCGGGCGCGGCAACCATAATGGCGGATTATGGTGCCAAGGTGATCAAGATTGAGCCGCCGGGCGGTGATGGTTACCGGACTTTGGTCGGGCGTTATCCCATCCCCTATCACTGGCTGCTTACGTCACGAAACAAGCAAAGCCTTGGTTTGGACCTTAATAAAGATGCTGGACAAGCTCTGCTGCATGAGTTGATCACTGCGGCCGACGTGCTGACCACCAATTTTCTTGAGCACCAGTTGGAGCGCTACAACCTGCAATACGAGTTTCTGAAAACCCTAAATCCACGTCTGATTTTCGCGCACATCAGCGGCTATGGGGATAAGGGCGAAGAGCGTACTCGCCGCGCATTCGATGTGACTGGGTGGTGGGCACGTTCTGGTTTGATGGAATTTATTCGTGACTCGGGACAAACCCCTTTGTTAGCCGCACCGGGGATGGGTGATCACGCAACAGCCACGGCATTGTTTAGCGCCATTATGACCGGTTTGTATCGACGTGAAAAAACTGGCGATGGTTGTAGAGTATCGACCTCGCTTGCGGCTAATGGCGTTTGGGCAAATGGTATGGCCCTTCAAGGTGCGATAGCCGGTCACGATCTCAGCCGGTCGCGTCAGGAAAAACGTTGGTACAACCCGCTGACTGGCTGCTATCTGTGTGCTGATGGGCATTACATTGTGTTGGCCATCATCAACACGGTAAGGGAGTATCCTAGGTTATGCGAAGCGTTAGAGCGCAACGAGTGGTTGCAGGACAAGCGCTTTAGCGATGCCCGACAAATGATGCGCAATCGTGATGCCATGGGCGCCCTGATCGCAGAGCGCTTCGCTGAGCTTCGTTATAACGAAGTGTGCGAGCGACTCGAAGGGGCTGGTATCACCTTTGGTCCGGTGCAAACCATGATGCAGGTGCTAGACGATGCTCAACTTAGAGCGAATGGCATTGTAGTCGCAACGGATGATCCGGGTGAGGATTATCCGTTAACCATAGGCAGCCCGATCAACATTGATGACGAACCGAAAAAAGCACCGCGGCGAGCTCCAAACGTCGGCGCGGACAGTTTGTCTGTATTGCGCGAATTTAAACTGGACGAAGAGCGCATTCAGGCTTTGCTTAAGGCGGGCGTGGTCATTGAGGGAGACAATCATTGAAGTTGGGGATTCACGCAGGACCGCAAGACTTGCTGATGACCGAGTTAAAGCGACTTTGGCAATCCGCTGAAGACGCAGAGCTTGATTGGGTATCAGTCTGGGATCACTTCTACGCTAATCCGTTAACTGACCGGCACAATCCCTGTTTTGAAGGCGTAGCCGCTATGGCTGGTCTGGCGGCCCTGACGCAACATGTGCGGGTTGGCTGCTTGATGTTCTGTGCCGCGTTTCGAAACCCGGGCGTGTTAGCGAAAGCAGCTGTAACCATTGATCATCTTAGCGATGGACGTGCTGACATTGGTGTCGGTGCAGGCTGGTTGGAAGAAGAATTCCGCGAGTATGGTTATGGTTGGCCGAGTTTGGGCGAGCGCTTCGCCATAATGGAAGAGTCGCTGGATATTATGACTGCACTTTGGCGCGGCGAAGAAGTGACCTATCACGGTCAGCATTTTCAAATGGAGGGGGCGGTCTGTAGTCCGCAGCCGATTGGCCTGCGCCTTTGGATTGGCGGCCGTGGTAAAACTCGCACCCCTTCGCTGGCCGCTAAATATGCAGACGGATTTAATATGCCGTACGTTGCGCCGGATGTGGCGCAGCGTCGTCTCGATACCCTTTACGAAGCCGCGGTACAGTATGGTCGTGATCCAAACGCGATAGACACCTCGGTGAACCTGGGTTTTTATATGCTTAGCGAGCGTCAGCCAGACATTGATCCGCGTGGCTCGCTAACGGGTTCGGTGCAGGAGGCAGTGGATACGTTGTCGGCCTACCAGGAGATCGGTATTAAAGGCATTAACATCGCTTTCCGCCCGCCAATCGATTGGGATGCTTATACCGTTTACCTAGAGAAAGTCGTTCCTCACTTTAAGTCGACTTGATGACTGCTCAACGTCTCGGGCACATACCTAATCTGCCGGCTACTACCGCTTAACACGGCCTTCCGCTAACTACTTTGGCTTAGTTTTGCCACCTATGACCTACCACTACATATGGTCCGGGCCTGGGCAGATTTGCTGGTTAAAGCGGCAGAGATCGATTTGGTATGAACGAGTATTTGTTTTGAGCGGAGGCGGTGATTTTTGTATACGGTATGAAAGCATATTGAGAGCCGAATTGGCGCGCATTCTGTGAGGCGGTTCACAGTTGCGTGCAGTCAGTGCTCTTCGCTAACCTTTTTTAAGCCATTTTCTTTGCTGTTTCTATGGGGTCCCTCTAATTTTCCTCTGGTGCGGCTGTTCATCCGCTGGCCCTGTTTAACCCGCTGCATTCTTCTTATACCAATCTGAAATGCTTGCTTGATGCCAATTAGCTGGCTTATGAAGTGGTCTAAAAATACCCTGCAACTGGGTTACACTCTGACCCATTGGAAATTACTTGGGAGAGGCCATGCTTAAGTTTCACGATCCACGCGGCGCCAGCGCCATAGAGGACACGCCCTATACTCAATCTCTGGACGTCGATGCCATGGAAGGGGGCAACCTGACCATCGGGTTGCTCGCTAACGGCTTTCCAGACTCTGTAAATTTTCTGCAAGCCATTGCGGACGCATTAGTGGCTCGATTGCCCAATCTGAACGTGCGTCTTTGGGATAAAGGCAACGCTTCCATTCCAGCGCCTGAGTCGATGCTGCAGGAAATGCGTCAAAGTTGTCAGGCGGTGGTCGCCGCTTACGGCCACTGAGGCAGTTGTACTACCGGCACCGTGCGTGACGGCATTAACCTGGCTCGTTTGGGACTCCCCGCTATTGCGTTGGTGACGGAAGACTTTTGGCCGCAAGGTAATTTTGTTGCTCAGTCTTTGGGCATGCGCGAAGTACCGCGGGTTAAATTGCCGCATCCGCTGGCAGGAACTGGTAAAGCGCGGTTGGCAGCGGTCGCGACAGAATATGTTCCGGAAATTATTCGGCGCTTGCGGGATGGCTGATTGGTTAGAAGCCGCAGATGAAGCAGCGGCACTTGAATATCTTCATCAACAGCAGTGCACGGACGGGCTGCCGGTCATTGTTCCTACACCCGAACGCGTGGCTCGTATGGTGCTCGCGAGTGGATTAGACGCGGACCTCGCTCTAGGCCAGATGGGACCTGCGAATGGTCTTGCCAGTGTCGAAAAGGTCGCGGTTGCGGCGGTGATGGCGGGGTGCTTACCCGACTACATGCCGATTTTGCTGGCGGCGATCAAAGCGGTGTTGCAGCCTGAGTTTGATCTGACCGAGATGCAGTCGACTACCCATTGCACGGCACCGCTGATCATCGTCAACGGCCCAGCGCGATTAACCTGCGGACCCATTGCATGCGGTTTTGGGGCGCTGGGTCCCGGCCATCGGGCCAATGCTAGCATTGGCCGAGCGCTGCGGCTGTGCATGTTGAATATTGGTGGCGCGCGACCAGGCGAATCGGATATGGCTCTGCTTGGGCATCCGGGAAAATTCACCTATTGCCTTGGTGAGGATGAAGAGCATTCACCCTTACCACCGCTGCATGTAGACCTGGGTTATCAGCCTGAAGACAGTGTGGTGACCGTGATTGGGGCAGAAGCGCCGCACTCGGTTATGTTTAGCGGCGACGCGGATAATCCGGATAACGCTGCGCGATTGCTTGAGGTGTTGGCCATTGGCGTGGCCAATATGGCCACCAACAACGCCACTCTGACTGGTGGTGCAGCAGTAGTGATTTTGAATCCCGAGCACGCACAGATTCTGGGTGATGCGAAGTTAACGCGGGCTGATATACAGCAGCGCATGTGGGAGCTGACCCATTATCCGAAGGAGAAATTGGTTCACTTTGCTGCCAAGTTTGCAGCTCGAATTAATAGCGATGAGTATCGTTGTTTCACGAAGCCAGACGATATTCTGGTGTTGATGGCCGGTGGCAGTGGTTTGTACTCAATGGTGATGCCAAGTTGGTGTGCGGGGAGGCATCAGAATCGCTATGTGAGCGAGGTAATAGAGGTTGACGCGTTTTGTGAGATTCCCGGCTCAGCCCCATTACTCACCGAAGAGTGAGTTTTACCCCTAAAATAAATACAGCCGATTAGCGTGCCAGTCCGCCTGTGTTTTACATTGTATGATTTTAAATGATTAGGATAAGGAGCCGTCATGACCGTTATCAAGCAAGAGGATTTAATTCAAAGCATCGCCGATGCCTTGCAGTTTATCTCTTACTATCATCCGACGGATTTTATCCGCGCTATGCGCGAGGCATGGGAAAAAGAAGAATCTCCTGCGGCTAAAGCGGCACTGACACAGGTGCTGGTCAATTCCAAGATGTGTGCCCTCGGTAAGCGCCCGATCTGTCAGGACACCGGCATTGTGAATGTGCTGGTCTCTGTCGGTATGGATGTGAACTGGGACGCGACCATGTCGTTTGATGACATGATTAACGAAGGCGTACGACGCGGCTATACCCACCCGGACAACGTTTTGCGCGGATCCGTGTTGGTGGATCCAGACGGCGAGCGCCGCAATACTAAGGACAATACCCCGGCTGTGATTCACACCAAGATTGTTGCCGGTGACAAGGTCGAGATAGAGGTCGCGGCGAAAGGGGGCGGCAGTGAAGCCAAGGCCAAGTTCGCTATGTTGAATCCATCCGACTCGTTGGTGGATTGGATTTTAAGCGTTATCCCCAGCATGGGGGCGGGTTGGTGCCCTCCCGGTATTCTTGGCGTGGGTATTGGCGGCACGCCAGAAAAAGCTATGTTGCTAGCCAAAGAATCGTTGATGGAACCGCTTAACATGCATGAGTTGCAGGCTGCCGGCGCGAGCAATCACTTAGAAGAACTGCGACTTGAGTTATTCGAGCGAGTCAACGCGCTAGGCATCGGAGCGCAAGGATTGGGAGGTTTAACCACCGTGCTCGATGTCAAAGTGAAGGACTACCCAACTCACGCCGCCAACAAGCCGGTTGCGATTATTCCTAATTGTAGTGCGACGCGGCACGTGCATTTTACTTTGGATGGATCAGGTCCGGCTGTGTTCACGCCGCCAGATTTGAGCGAGTGGCCGGACATTGAGTTTGAACTGGGCGATGAGGTTAAGCGGGTTAACTTGGATACCCTGACCGCCGCCGAAATTCAAACCTTCAAGGCTGGCGACACACTGCTATTAAGCGGCAAGATGCTAACCGGCCGTGACGCCGCGCACAAAAAAATTATCGATTTATTGGCGCAGGGCGAGCCGCTGCCAGTTGATTTCACCAATCGCATTATCTACTACGTGGGGCCGGTGGATCCGGTACGAGATGAGGTGGTCGGCCCTGCTGGTCCGACTACTGCGACGCGCATGGATAAATTTACCCGTGTGATGCTGGAGCAGACCGGTTTAGCAGGGATGATCGGCAAAGCTGAGCGAGGTCAGGTTGCCATCGATGCGATTCGGGATGCCAAGGCCGTGTCCATGATTGCTGTTGGCGGTGCGGCTTACTTGGTCGCCAAGGCGATTACCAAGTCGACGCTACTCGCTTTCCCCGAGTTGGGGATGGAAGCGATTTACGAGTTTGAAGTCAAAGACATGCCAGTAACGGTTGGTGTCGATTCAACCGGTGAATCGGTGCACATCGAAGGACCGAAGATTTGGTCGCAAAAAATTGCTGACAAAATAGCGATCGCCGCGGTCTAGCTGGCGCGAACCAGCAGGCCTTAGTCGCATAGAATTGGAGCGACTTGTTTTCCAACAAATAGGTTTAGCGGAAAGAAAGGTCGAGAGGGTGTGCCGAGCTGTTCGCGCACCGATCAACTGTCCAGATATTTTTCTGCGTCCAGCGCTGCCATACAGCCAAACCCTGCGCTGGTAATCGCCTGACGATATATATGATCGGCAACATCGCCGGAGGCAAAAACTCCTGGCACGCTGGTTGCTGTCGCATTACCGTCAGTACCACTATGGATATTGATATAGCCGCCGTTCATCTCCAGCTGGCCCGCAAATATATCCGTATTGGGCGAATGGCCGATGGCAATAAACACGCCTTCTAAATCGATGTCACGGCTGGCACCCGCATTGCTCGCGATGCGCATACCCGTCACGCCCATGTTATCGCCCAACACTTCACTCAGCTGATGGTTCCAAAGCGGTTCAATGTTTTCTTTAGCGAATAAGCGGTCTTGCAGGATTTTTTCTGCGCGTAAGGTGTCTCGGCGATGCACCAGATAGACTTTGTTAGCCAAGTTGGCGAGATATAGGGCTTCCTCCACCGCGGTATTACCACCACCGATTACGGCCACGGTTTTGCCACGATAGAAGAAACCGTCGCAGGTGGCACAAGCGCTTACGCCACGGCCTTTGAATTGGTCTTCGCTCTCTAAGCCCAGATACCGCGCGGATGCGCCGGTAGCAATAATTAGCGCGTCGCAGGTATAAGTGCCTTGATCACCGATCAAGGTATGCACGCCGCCCTCGGCACACAGCGACGTGGTATGGATATGGTCATTGCGTATGCTGGCATCAAAGCGTTCAACGTGCTCCGCCATTTGCACCATCAGCTCGGGGCCTTGAAGGGCAGCATGACCACCGGGCCAGTTTTCGACTTCTGTGGTGGTGGTTAGCTGACCGCCGACTTCCACGCCGGTAATCAATACGGGATTTAGATTGGCGCGGGCAGCGTAAAGTGCAGCGGTGTACCCGGCCGGGCCGGAACCTAAAACGATCAAGCGATGATGTTGCGTGTCGGTCATAGCAAACAGAAAACCTTTTTTTTATATGACGAAAGCAGCTAGTTTACGTATATCAGTCGGACTTGCGAGCATTCGCGAAACAGTCACTAGATCACACCTTGATTGCGTAGCTCGTCCAATTGCGCCTGGCTGTAACCTAACTCACCCAATACCGCATCGGTGTCCTGCCCTAAAGTTGGCGCCGGACCTTGCGTCGTTGGCGGTGCCGGCTCGCTCATGTGTCCCGCCGCAATGACTGTGGCTGGAGCCGAGGCATTATCTGGATTGACAGTGTCATGCAAAATGGCCCGGTAGGTAAGCTGTTCGTCTGCTAACACTTCCGGGAAATCTTTGACCGCGCCGCAGGGTACGCCTGCCTCCTGCATTAGGGCTAGCCAGTCAGCCTTGGGTTTTGCAGCGATGGCGGGGTGTAAAATCGCTTCAATTTCCGCTTTGTGAGCCAGACGCTCATTTGCGCTCGGAAAGCGGCCATAAAGTTCGCCGCAGCCCGCTGCATTTAGCAGAGCCTCAGCCTGATGTTCCGCAAGTGCGGCGATCTGCACGTAGCCGTCTGCTGCGGCGAATACGTTGACTGTCGGCTGCCCGGTAGGAGACTCGTTGCCCCGCAAGCCGGGTTGCTCGTCTTCAATGAGGTAGGTGCTGAGTTGCGGCGCTTGCAAGACCAACGCGGTATCCAGCATGGAAATATCAACTCGTTGGCCTGCGCCGGTTCGTTCTCGGCGCAACAGCGCTGCGCTAATCGCAAAAGCGGCGTTCAGAGCAGTGCTCATATCCACCGCGAAGTAACCGGTGCGCACCGGCCCCGTGGCTTCATGTCCGCTTATGCTCATCATGCCCGAAGCCGCCTGAATGGCGCCGTCAAACGCCGCGAGTGGCGATTTAGGTCCGCTTTGGCCGTAGCCGGAAATCGACGCGTAAACGAGATCAGGTTTGATCGTTTGCAAAGTCGCGTAGTCAAAACCCAGCTTGGTCATGGTGCCGGGACGAAAGTTTTCGACCACTGCGTCGGCGCTTGCGACCAGGCGGTGGACAATTTCTTTGGCACGCGGATGTTTTAAATCCAAAGTGATCGCGCGTTTGCCAATGTTGCAGGTCAAGTAGGACGGGGCCATGCCATTCTCTCGGGTGGAGAGTAGTGCGCGGGACAAATCGCCTTCGCCGGGCTGCTCAATTTTGATGACTTCCGCGCCGAGTTGGGCCAACTGCTGAGTGGCGAAGGGGCCGGCAAGCACTTGGGTAAAATCGATAATGCGTAGGCCGCTGAAAGCCTGAGACGAATCGCTCATGGCTAGCGCGGCAGCAATTCAAATACCCATAAATTGCCGCTGCTGACCTCAGTCATAGGGACGGGTTGACCAATGTATTTGCGACTCAGTTCCGCCAATACAGCTGTCATGTCCGGGTCTTCGGTAACGCGCACCAATTGTCTTGGATAAATCTTGCCGTCAATACGGAGCAGGGCGCGCCCATCGGCTTCGGCGTGCATAGGCCAGTGCTTCCAGACCTTCCCCAGATCAGTGTTCATATAACCAGACGGAATAAAAATTCTGCCGTTATGCTCGGCAACCCAGGATGTCCGTGAACTGACGGGATTTAGAAGCTGAAACTCGACGGTTTCACGGTCCTTGATGAATGCCCAGTCAGGGTCTTCGTTGATGATCTCGCCGCTCCCGAAAGCGCCGCCACGAACCATCCCCATCGGGCCGTCTGCAAAACCCATCGCCCAATAAGCCGCTCCTAGAGTCGCTCCTAATGCCACCACACTGATAAGCACTAAGCGAGTTAAGCCAAGTATAAAGCTCATGCTGCCTCCCCAGGCTGCCCCGTCTAACTTGATTTTCCAAGCGTCGAGCTAGGCTGCGAAAGCCCGTGCTAGACGCGTCTATGCGTCGCTTAAGCGACTCGTTCGATCAAAGTGCCCGTACCGAGGCCGCCGCCACAACACATAGACACCAGGCCGAAACGGCCTTCCGTGCGTGCTAGTTCATGCACGGCTTTCGCGATTAGAAAACAGCCGGTCGCACCCAGTGGATGACCAAGTGCAATGGCGCCGCCATTTGGATTGACCTTCTTCATGTCTGCTCCAACGGTTTTGGCCCAGGACAAAACCACCGATGCAAAAGCTTCGTTAACCTCAAAAACGTCAATGTCTTCGATATTCAGCTGTGTCTCGGCTAACAGTTTCTCTGTTGCCGGAATGGGTCCTTCTAGCATAATCACTGGGTCGCAACCTACCAGCGCTGAAGCACGCACAACGGCCATGGGCGTCAGACCCAGTTCAGCCGCTTTCTCTTCCGTCATTAACAGTACAGCCGCAGCGCCGTCGGCAATTTGCGACGAAGTGCCTGCGGTGTGAATCCCGTCTTCGCGAGCGACAGGCTTCAAGCTCGCCAGCGCATCGAGGCTGGTGTCGCGCGGGACTTCGTCCTGAGTCATCGTGATGACGGCGTCGGTGCGTTCAAAGTTGTCGTCCATAACCGGGGCTTCGATTGGAATGATCTGACTGTCGAAGTAGCCCGCATCAACAGCCGATTTTGCGCGAATCTGTGATTCAAGACCGAAGGCATCAGTATCATCGCGAGTGACTTGGTACTTCTCAGCAAGGCGCTCAGCGCCTTCAAATTGGCTGGTAAATTCGTGTTGTTCGAAATAGCTGCGCGAAATAGGCTTGCCCATTTTCTTGTCGCGGCCTACCGCGTCAGCACCAACCGACAAGCGGGTCATATTCTCGACCCCGCAGGCCATCACCACATCAGCCTGGCCGGAAGCGATGATGCTGTGCGCCAGCGTGGTGGATTGCTGGGAAGAGCCGCATTGCGAGTCGATGGTGATGCACGGTGTGGTAATCGCGCCGCCGTGGGCTAGCCATGCTGTGCGGGTAACATTCATGCCCTGGGCTGCAAGTTTGTTGATGCAACCCCCGATCACTTGTTCTACCGCTGCTGAATCAACGCCGGTTCGAGCAAGCATCTTCATCATGACCTGACCGAGTACATCGGTAGGGTGAGCGCCGCCTAGACTGCCATTTTTACGGCCTACTGGTGACCGTGCCGCATCTACGATTACTACATTGCGCATTGTTTTCTCCTCCTTCAAACAACGATTTTTGGATATGCCGCTAAGCTGTGATGGCTTAGATGTAAGCTGCTCAAGCCAGTTCAGCAGGCTATAGCCCAGCTAAGCAAACCGAGTTAGTAGCGCTAGTGTGCCAGCTTCATCTCAGTTTTGGGAACCAATAGTTCGGCTGATCTGCCACCTTATCCGAATTTGCTAGTGGTTTTCTCCGGCGCGCTCTTCTGCCGGTTTTCGTTGCTTCCTCCGACCTTTTCTTTTTTCTGTTGTAAGGATTATCAGCGGTTATTTATGGCGATGCCGCTGCACATCCCTATACCTGGCCACCGATCCCAGGTTTCCAGTTACTGAGCCGCACAATAGACTCCGCGCCTGCTAGGCGTGCGTTCAGCACACGCCAGTTAAAGCCTATTAAATCGGTCTTTACTGATCTAGGCCGACCACGCGTTGCAAACGGCAGCCAATTCCGGACGGACGCGCTCATCCGGCTTGTCCGCGCTGCTGCCAACATAGATATAGCCTGCCACGCGTTCGCCTTCGGTTAATCCCAGGGTCTGATTGATGCCTTCGTCATAGGCGTACCACTCGGTTAGCCATTGCGCTGCGAATCCCTGCAAGTTAGCGGCGAGTAGTAGGTTCTGACATACCGCGCCAGCAGACAAGATCTGTTCCCACTCGGGAATTTTATGCGGAGTCGTGATACGACTAATCACGGCGATGACCAGTGGCGCTCGATTAAAACGTTCGGCTTCTTTGGCCAACAAGGCAGCTGGCGCGGTTGGATTGTCTTGCTTAAAACGATCGGCTAACGCCTGACCGAATTGACCCCGTGCTGCGCCGCTGAAAGTCAGCAAACGCCAGGGGCCGAGCTTGCCATGATCGGGTACGCGTATCGCCGCGGCCAGCAGCGCTTTCAGCTGGTCTGGATCTGGCCCAGGCTCTTGTAGGTCCATCGCTTTAACCGAGCGTCGAGTGGCGAGTCGGGTGAAAGCATCTGGCAGAGAATGGGTTGGATACACGGATTTGCCTCTGATTTGTGTTGTAAATGTCTAGATGTTGAGTTCGAGTCTCACCTTTATCTAGAGCAGGCTCTAATTTTCTGCGCAGTAAATTAACATAGCGCTAGTTTAAAAATAGTCAACGAGGATACAAAACAGAACCGGCTACTGCGCTGCAAATAAGGGACAAATCTGTACGCGAAGATCACCCACGGTGCCTTCATCGTAAGCTTGCCGCACCGCCGTTGCTGCCGCTCTTTGTCTGGTTACCGGCTGATGCTTCC
>MDTB01182299.1_pt1 | contig 12412 bp, 10 predicted proteins | sample 811161 | NCBI WGS metagenome assembly MDTB01 (sample SAMN05326650, study PRJNA326480) | marine metagenome | isolation source: seawater | place: Mediterranean Sea | collected 2009 | reverse complement strand
GAGATGAACTGCCCCCATATCCAATTATAATCCGATAAACCTCGCTGATCGTAAATTGTTTGATTGCCATCTTCACATGCGATGTTACTTATCTCTCTAGCACTGGGCAAATGCATCCTTGCAGCCCAATCATCTTCATAGACTCCAGTGCTAGTAATAAGTCTGATTAAATCAGTACCTTTACCGTTATATGATGGAATAGATGGATGATTTTGTTCTCCTTCAGTTGTATAATAAGACTCAAACGGGGTGTATGATTTTTCTACCGATGTTTCTGCTTCACTAAAGTTGGTGGAGGACAATAGAATATTTGAAAACAACAAAAAAATTGTTACCAAAGAGAATGATATTGCTGAGTTTTTCTTCATAAAATCACACCTCTATAATGTATTTTTTATTAGATTGTTCATTGTTTGTCAAGCAATTCATGTTGTCTTGGGCTCTAACCCAAGTATCTTCAACTCCTATGCTCCCCTCTTTAAACACTACTTTTGGTTCAATAGCCATTGTTCCACCAACTGGTAATGGCCGATTAAATCCTTTAGCGACAACTGGCGATTCATCTAGTTGCAATCCAACTGAATGCCCCAAAAATTTACTTTGATCCGGATTCATGCCCATTAAATTTTCTTGATAACCTAATTGATAAGCCACTTGTGAACCTTTTTCCCAAGCCATTGAACAATCTTCGCCCTTTGCTAAAGAAGACACAACGGTGTCGCTGACTTCTAACATATGTTCGAGTCTATCGTGCCATTTCTGTGATAATTTACCAACACTAAACATTCGGGTCTTATCAACGACATAGCCTCGATGAACATGAACCAAATCAACAAGAATCGGTTCATTGGCTTTGACCTTATTGAATCCTGAACCCATGCCAGCCAAAGGATGAGGCCCTGACCCGCCAATTGCTGAATCAAAAAAGGACGGGATTCCTCCGGCTCTTCCTGAAACTATTACCCCTCTATCGCATTGCAAAGGATATCTTCGCATCTGGATATTACCGCCAAAACCTGCTCTGCGGCTTACTTCTTCCGCGGCTGCAACCAATTCTAATTCACTAATTCCTTCAGAAAGATTTTGTTCTACTGCATCAAACATTCTTGCTTGAATAATTGCGCTTTGCTCCATTTGCTTGATTTCCCATGTCGATTTAATCTCACGTATTCTATGGATTATATCAGTAACATCACCACAATCACCCAATATTGAAAGAACAGCGCAAAATCGATTAATGAAACTTGCAGGAATCTCGCCAAATTGTAAAGCAGGAGGCTTTCTTACACCGCGTTTTTGTAAAACCTCTACAAGGTTTTTCATTCTTGGGAACGGTTGTATTTCGAATGGTGAATTGTCTTCACCGGCTTCATAAATTGCTCTTGATATGGAACGCCTGACGAATAATACTGGCCCGTTGCCCCCGCCTTCAACACTCGCTTTTGTGCCTCTTGCTGGGACAAATAATGTGGCATTTTGACGCCCTCCTGTAAAATAATACAAATCTACTGGGTGCTGGACAAAAGCACCAGGGAGTGAATTTTCTTGCAAGGCAATAGATAGTGTCTCGAGTCGAGATTCTAACTCAGATACCGGCACTCTCCAATCTTCTCCATTCGGCCCTTGGATTCCACTACCATCCAAAGACGCCATGTTTAGTGCAATGGCCTCACCTTCAAAACTACTACTAAACTAATCATACCAAAACATGGTTTACATTAAGTTAAAACTGAAGGCATGTAGCGTATAATATGGCCCCTTCAGCAAAAACAGGCAGTATTGTCGGCGTTGTTCTAATATTTTTTGGAATTATAGGCATGGTGCTAGGTGCAAACTCTGAACAAGAAATAGCTGGAGAACCATACGAGTATTATCATTTGGTGGCATATGAAAAGTCAGGAGAATTCACTACGAATTATAATTCTTCATTCAATCTTGAGGTCATAGTAGATTTTTACGAAGATTGTAAAAATATCGAATTAGAAATTAAGGACAGTCGTAATGTTGTCGTTTATGATGAAAACATGTATTGTTCTCAATATGGGTATGGGGAGAGAACTACATTCAATCACGTGGCCAATGAAACTTATACCTTTCAAAGTAGTGAATTTATCGATATATGGATTAATAATGATGGTGGATTCTATGAAGACAGTTTATTCTCCTCTTTGGGAGCCTTGTCCTGTTGTTTTGGTATAATTTTGGCATCCTTTTCCGGGATAATGGCTACGGCCAGAGGCAATAGTCAGGTGGTCGGAATGATGCCTGTTCAAATGGGAACTAGTATCCCTATTACCACCAATGCACAAAATCAAGGTAATGTCCAAATAACGCAAACATACCTAACTCAACCAACTATTGTGCAAGAGTCTATTCCGCAACCAGTTACAATTGTGAATAATGAAGTTAGGCAACAAGAAGAAATGCAAGAATTCAAACCCACCCAAGAAAAGAAATCTAACTTCTGGGATAATGTTGAATAGTTCTATTTCAATCGAGCAAATCAAAAACTACCGACCTTTGGCATGACCAATGACAAGAGTCTTGTCCTTGGACAATGTCAATGTAGAAGGCAAGACTGTGCTTGTTCGCGTCGATATCAACAGCCCTTTAGATCCATCGACAAAGGAATTCTTAGATGATACAAGAATTCGGGCAATAATCCCAACATTAAATCGATTATCTAAATCTAAAACTGTTCTTCTTGCACATCAATCCAGACCTGGAAAATATGATTTTACCTCTACCTTGGGCCACTCTAGAGAACTTGGACGTGTACTAGGAAGAAGTGTCAAGTGGGTCGAAGATATTCATGGCCAAAAAGCAATGGAGGCAATAGAATCTCTAAAAGATGGAGAAATATTAATTCTAAATAATGTCAGAATGGATGAAGAAGAAACTTCTTTTAACGGCGATTATCATGAAATGAGTGAGACCAAATTTGTCCAGAGGCTTGCAAGTGTTGCAGACTTATTTGTGAATGATGCATTTGCATGCGCTCATCGAAGTAGCCCTTCAATCGTTGGTTTTTGTAATGAACTTCCGTGCGTTGCAGGCGAACTTATGAAATTTGAAATCGAAAAACTAAACCTTGCTCTAAAAAACCCACAAAGACCCTGTATTGCTGTTGTAGGTGGAATAAAGGTGGCTGATTCAATTTCAGTTGCTGATAATATGTTGAGAAAGGGTATTGCAGATGAGATATGGGCTACAGGCGGGGTTGCTAATCTGCTTGTCGAATTATCTGGAATCGATATTGGAAATATTAATCATAGTTTCTTGGTCAAAGAATTGGGCAAAGAATACCATTCGACTGTTGAAACGGCCAAGGCATTGCTAAATGACTTCCATGAACAAATACACTTACCAACTGACTTAGCAGCCAATGTTGAAGATAATCGAGTTGATTTATCTGTAGAAGAATTACCTATTGATGCACCGCTATTCGATATGGGAATTAATTCGATTATGGCATTATCGTCTGCGATAAAGAATGCTGGTACTATTATCCTAAATGGCCCTGCGGGTGTCTTTGAAGTGGAAGATTTTGCTCTTGGGACTATCGAAATGCTAAACGCATGTGCGGAGTCCAATGGTTACGTAGTGGTTGGTGGAGGCCATACCGCCACTCTAATCATGAATCGTGGATTAACCAATAAGATGGGCCATCTTTCAACTGGCGGCGGGGCTTGTTTAGATTATATGGCTGGAAGAATTTTACCTGGGATTGCTAGTTTAGAAATTAGTGCTGAGAAGTTTTTCATGGATGTTCAAGAAGCGAGTAATAAAATGGATTAAGATTGCTTTTCTGTCCGAGTATTATTGAAGGTTAAGTTCTACCCAAAACCATGGCAGACGAAGCGTGTGTACGCTACAACAATGCTGTGCTCTATGAAAATGGAGTCAAACATGTTGGAGATTTCCTACTTCATAATGATGGAAATTGGTCGATGTCTAAAGGTAACGAAGATGTGAAAAACGAGATTGATGGCTCGAATCGTCTAATCACTCGCTCACTACAAAATTGGCATACCCATCTTGCAATGCAATTAAACGCTAGAGATTTCAGTGATGGTTTTACCTTAGACCGTTGGTTAAATGAAGCAATATTCCCTACCGAATCAAGATTGAATCCTGAGTATGTTCGAGTCGGCGCTTATGCTGCAGCTGCTGAAATGATCAGAACAGGTTCAAGTTTTGCGGCGGATATGTACTTCTATCCCACCGTAACTGGAGATGTATTGCAGTCTGCTGGCTTACGTGGACTGATTGGAGGGCCAGTAAGCGATTTTGCTTTACCTTCACATCCAGATGCAAAATCTGCCCTCGATGAATTAGATGGTGTTCTAAAAAATCAAACTCCTGATGATAAAATTCAATATGCAATCGCAACTCATTCTGTATATCTATGCAAAGAAGATACTTTGCGAATGGCTTCACAGTTGGCTGAAAAGCGTAATGCTCGATTACATATACATGTCAGTGAAACTCGAAAAGAAGTATCACAATGTCATGAAAAAACCGGCAAATATCCTATTGAATATCTTGATAGCCTCGATTTTTTCAAGCCTGGAACTATTTGTGCTCACGCAAGTTGGGTTAAGAAAAATGAGATTAGGGTGTTGAAACAACATGAAGCAACTGCGGTTCATTGTCCTTCATCGAATATGAAAATTGCCTGCGGTGGAACGCTTTCTCTTCCAGCATACAAAGAGGCGGGAGTAGATGTTCGAATTGGAACCGATGGCGCTGCATCTTCAGGAAGTGGCTTGGATATGTTGGCAGAAGCAAGACTCGCATCGCTCGTCCAAAGACACGACCATTGGGATGCAACTATACTACCTGCTTCCGAAGTTTTTGATATGGCAACTAAAGGAAGTAAGGATTGGGCAGTTTGGAATCTTGATGATATTCGTATGCGTCCTCTAGGTCGCTCAGGGAATAGGCATCTAGCAAATTTAATTTTCAATGGAGCAGATTGCCTCGACCTTTGGGTCGATGGTAATGCTTTACGTTTGGATGGAAAGACTTCATCCATTGATGAAAGTCTAGCAATCTCTCAACTTGATAATGCTGTAGAGAGTTATTATGACGGTATTGAATAATCAATCATACTTGATTAAGGTAATGCCACAAGCCCCTAATAATAAAATTAGGAAATATCCAGCCACTGATAAATTCAGTTCAACTGTATATTCAACATTTAATTCGAGGTCCTCTGGAATGCTGTCCCCCAACGTACCTATGCCAACAAAGTAATCTCCATTCTCTACCGTCCATTCTAATCCTGTTGAATTATCTAGGCCAACTTTTTCATATCCGTTATCTTCTGCCTTACAAGTAGTACTGCCTGGTGAAATCAATTCAATTGGGGCTATATTATCACACTGCTTTTTCTTGTCTTCATCAGCAATAACCAGATAAATATCACTTCTATCCCAAGTCATAGTTGTCTTTGCTGAAAGTAATAATGCAACTGGATTGTCTTGCAGTGGTTCATCGGCAAAATATACTGCTCTGGGAGTATTAGGAGTTGGTATATCATTGACTTCATCGTCAAAAGATATTCCAATCGTCCCCACAATCAATAATATAACTGCAATAACAGTGATAGTATAACCTATTTTACCATTCATTGAAACCAAGTTTATCGCCTCATGAAAGGAAGAAAGCAAGCGCGAGAATTACATAACTTGCCAGAAGCATTACCCCTTCCAGCCAATTACTTTTACCATCTGATAATATGGAATTAGCGACTAGTACCGACATGAAAGTCGCAGCGGTCTCAAGCACCCCGAATTCTAATGTCAATGGAACCTTTAACCCCCATGCAAGTAACACCATCAAAGGAGCTGCAAACAGAGCAATTTGTACACTACTACCGATTGCTATTGCAAGAGAAAGGTCCATCTTGTCTTTACCTGCTACAATTACTGCAGTAAAATGCTCAGCAGCATTGCCAAAGAATGGCAATAATATCACTCCGATAAATAGTTCGGGCATATTCCATTCATCGACTGCTGCTTCTAATGAATGTACTAAAATGTGAGCCATCCAACCTACTAGGGCAGTCGCCATCAGTAATAGCGTCCAAGCATCTTTATTGGTCATCATAGGGTCTTCATGGGTGCCATGCCCTGCCTCTGTAGCAAAAATATCAGAATGAGTTTTTAATTGAAATAAAAGGGCTAATCCATATATCGCAAGTAATACAATTGCAGCATAGCGAGATAGTTTTTCAATATCGACATCTGAACCACCAGAGTGGTGTACTGCACTTGGGATAATGAAAGCGACAACCGCCAATAAAAGTAAAGAGCCATTCATTTGACTTGCTTGATTATTAAAAGTCTGATTTTTATGTTTAATGCCGCCCCAGCAAATAGCCAATCCAAGAACCAATAGTAAATTGCCCAATATAGAACCAATAAGAGAGGCTTGTGTTACAGTAACCATTGTTTCAACAACATCTGGGTTTTGTGAGGCGGTATAAATTGCTAAGCCTGCGATAATTAATTCGACTGCATTACCAAAGGTCGCATTTAGTAATCCTCCTATTGATTCTCCAGTCCTGAGGGCAATTTCTTCTGTCCCCTTGCCCATAAGAAAAGCTAGAGGCATAATTGCTATCATAGAAAACAAAAAAGCCATCGCTTGATTATGTGAAAAATTTGCCCAAACAGCGATTGGAAGTGCTAATAATAACCAATTTAATTTATTCTTCATTGGATTAAAAGAATTTAGTAAATTTTCCATTATATGTTCGATTTCTTCGACCGCTTCTTCCACGATGTCTTCGGCGACTGATTGCGACATAACTCGAGGCAGATGATGTCACTCTTTGAGTTAATCTGTTGATTTCAACTCAATCATTGGATTTCTTGCGTCGTCCGACTTGACGCCTCTTTGGCGCGTTCTTTGGTGCTGTTCGCCTACCAACTTGTCGCTTCTTGGGCTTTTCTTCCTCTTCTTCATCATCTAGTCCAAAGAATGGATCGTCGTCCTCATCTTCTTCCTCTTCTTCTACCGCAGGGGCTTTTCTTCGGCGGCTTTTACGAGTAGGTAGATTAACTGCAAATGGATCTTCTTCCTCTTCTTCCTCTTCTTCGATAGTTGGCAATTCTTTCTGCGTTGGTTGAGTTTGAGTGAGTTCATCCATATCAACCGTTTGCGATGTACCGATGAATTCTGACATCCAGTCGTCCTCATCTTCATCATCACCTGAAGATTTCTTAGGAGATTTCATACTAGTTCTAATTACCAATAACATAATCACCAATGAAAAGAGAACAATACCCGAAAGAACCCAAACCATGACGTATGGAGGGTCGCTAAACGAAGGATTCACGATAACTGGTTCTGGCTCTGGTTTCAGTGATTCTACGTAATTACAAACCGTAGTTCCATCAAGTCGGTTTCGGCAATTATCAACTACAAATACTACTTGTGAAAGTACTTGATTACCTGCAGAGTCAATCGCTCTAAAAGTGACTGCATGTTGACCAGATTCGAAGTTACCAGCATTTATTGGTACGTCCATAACAAGTGAACTATTATCTCCAAAGATATCTTGAATTTCATCCGGTGTAGTCCATGGAGAGGTTGATGTTGAGCCTGAGGCGTAATTATATGTAAATCGATATTGGAATGAAGAAATTTGAACATCGTCAGTTACTCCCGCTAATAATTGAATTGAGTTACCATAGAGATATTTCGAACCGTCGCTACCCGAGGCTGGAGAGTAAACTTGCATGGATGGTTTTGTAGCATCTAAACTACGGTTATTCCATTGAATCGCGTTGACGTTTAAACTCTCATCAGTAAGTGTCATGTTGATATTGATTATTCCGGCAGAAACTGAAGGGGATATAGAAAATGTCAGATAATATTGTGGCCCCAGTTCTTCAAATGCCAAGTTGTCTGCATATGATAGCATCTGCTTAACGCCACCAGTAATGGCTCCGCCCGTTTCAGTAGTTATCTCCATTTGAGGCATTGTAAAGAGGTTTTCATTGATAGAAACTATAATTTTATAACTTCCAGAAATTAAAGAGGGACTGATATATGGCTCATCATCATCGTCATACAGAGTATAAGTTGCTGATGGTTTTACTGAATCTTCCATAACCTTCAGTGCATTACCACCTGTACCTGGTCGGGCTTCCATATTTTCATTGCCATACATATCTGATATTGTGACTGCATACCATGCTTCTCGCTCTATTTCGGGTTGAATATTATATGTTCTAGAGAAACTATGTGAATGCCATGACGCGCCTGAGTCCATTATCGCTGTATCGTAAATCTGCCAACCATTTTCAAAGGAAACCTCTGTTGGCTCATCTTCATCTTCTCCAAAAGGACTTCCCCAATGTTTCCAGACCGTGTATTGTTCAAAATCAATTTGGCCATTATTTAGCCATTCCAGCATGACCAAATTAGATTGGCCATCCACTGTTAAAGAATTGATGATTGGAGCTGAGGGGGTGACTGTATTTTCGGCGATTGCGCCTGCCCAATTTTGGACTAAACTTGTAAAATGATAAGTTCCATTTACATGTTGATAAAGTGCTTCAGAGGTTACGAAATAGAACGACAAACGGTCAACTTCAGCAGGAACATCCACATGTGCAATTTGGATACCATCAGGAACACTAGCCATCCAAAATACGGTTTGATTAGGGACAAATTGACTCCCACTTACTAAATAATCAGATCGCCAGATGTGATATAATTCTCCTTCAGCACCCAATTGGTCTTTCCATTCTACAACTGTTGTTGCATTTCCTATGAATTCAGCGGTTACTTGAGTAGGTTCTGCCGTCCAATTATAGAAAGCATCCTCGTAAACTGTTGAGCAAGAAGATTGAGGAATATGGGTGTCAAAAACGCCATTTACATCAATTACTACTACGCAATAAGTTGAATGCCCTAGCCTACCTATAGGTAATTGATGCTCAAATGATTCTTGGCCTTCAGGTACTATTGAAATAATGGTTGGGCCAAAGCTTGTAGTATTATCAAAAATTGAGCCTGATGAATAAATAGCATATGATTCCCCTGTTTCAGCTTCAATTTCTTCCCAAGAAATGATAGTTTTACCGCCACCTGTGGCAGCGTTTGGGATGAAGGATGTGGTTACAGAGTTGACTTTTTGAGGAGGTAAATTATCTTCTGTAACTGGAGATGTTAATGCATTATTTGATAAGAACCTAATGTCTTCATAGTCTTGGTTTCCATTTGTCCAATTTGGAAGGAAGTAAGTAATAGAGTAGTAATAATCTGAATCTGTTTGTTCGGGAACATCTACAACATAAGTTGAGATTCCTGCACTTACGTTAGCTATTGGAGTGGTTGCACTTAGAAGCGAAAAGGACGTTTGACGAGTCAATGGCTCTGTTGTTTTCCATATTCTTGTAGAATAAGCATCTGGGCCAGTTTCAGGAAGTATAGGAAAAATATCATTATAATTCACCCAGTTTAGTGTGGTAGTACTAGATAATGCATCAAAACTTGCTTGTAAATTATAAGGAGTTCTAATCGGAGTTGTTACTTCTTGAACTCCATTATAAAGACTAGATTCATTGAATATCAATTCCTCGAACGTATCAACTGTTGAGATAGTTGTAGTTATCCCGTAATAGAACGTATCATTGGTGCCAGGAGATACAAGATAAGAAAAACTGTGTCCTGGGTGAGAGCCATTAAATGCCATACAATCATATCTACTAGTCGAACCACCTATCTGAGAAGGATTGCAAGCATCAACTTGATAGATTAATTGGGCATTATCAATATTGTCTCGAGTAATGTTCTCTGTATGTCGATAAATATTGTAAACTGCATCAAATATGTTATTTAATTCAGCGCCTGGTGAATCGATATTGCGCCAAGTGATGGTAGTTAATTCCGTACTCGTATCAAAAGTTGCAGCTATATCTTGTGCTTGAAGGGCCATTGGGTCACCATAATCTTCAGCCGATGCTGTCATGATTGGAATTACAGAAAATGCCATCAGTGCGACTAATAATGTAGCGATAAGTTTCCCATCTTTACCGTGCGAACTACCCGTCATCATTCCTTTCTAACATGCAACTGTTATGAGTATACCGCTCTAAGGTAAGATAAATGAGGCGATTTTTAGGGCTTTTTGAATCCACCACATTTGATTTATTCTTCTTGTGAATTGTTTTGTGGCAGTGGGTTTTCTCGATCGATTTGTTGTATTTTTTCTCTAGCCTGTATGAATCTAATCAAGAAAGTCCACAAGCCCCCAATTGCTGAAATGAATACTACTAGGCTAAGTGGATTAATCGAAATGTGATCAAAAGGTGCAGGGAAAGTTCCCCAACTACTCTTATCCATGTACAACATAACTCCCATAGCAAAAATCGCTACAATGCTCAAAATTGTTCTATCTGCACGCGAAAACCCACGATAGTTTCTCGTCCCAGCTACCGCCTGTGCTTGTGTACCCATGTAAGAGCCCAGAAGGGTCAACCATGCTGCTGAAAGTCCTAAAATTAAATCATCAACAAATACTGAACCAGCGATACAAATTATCCATGTTGCATCCAATAATCTATCAAAGGTATGGTCTAAGTAATCGCCCCACCTAGTTACTCTTCCAGTAGCCCTAGCAACAGGCCCATCTAAACCATCGAGAATCATTGCGATGGTGATCAATAAACCGCCACCAAATAGCATTGAAGCACCTAAGGAATCTTCTGATGCAGTAAAAATCGCTAAGCCACCGAGTATGCCAATTGGTAATGCGACCCAAGTAATCGTTGCTGGCGAAAATTTAGATAATGATTTCACGATTGGAACAAGTGCTTGCTCCCAATAATTCCTCAACTTTTCAAGAGCCATTTGACTTCCTCGGCTCGATGCAAATGAATTAAGGGGTTGATTGTTGCGGTTAAAATTTCAACTTTTCATCCAATCTATTGCTAATTTGGACTCCTCGGTCACCGAAGTATACGGGAGGCCTTCAGAAATCCAATCATTCACTAATTGAAATAATTCTTCTGGGCTTTGTGATGTTGAGTCTAATTCGATAATTGGCAACTCTATTTCAAACTCTAATAATTCAGACCAATTTCCTGCTATCAATTCCCATTCACAATTGGCCTTAACCTTTTGATTCGAATATCCTCTAGCCGTCAATCTTATTTCTACTTCATTTGGATTGCATCTTAAAAGAACAATAGCATCTAAATCGAGAAAATGAGAAAGGTGCCCTTCGATAATGACTAGCCCCGATTCTTTATTTTCCCACTCATCAGATAACCTGTGAATATCGATTTCTTGCGCTCCATCTGATTGGTCTTGATCCCCTATGCATCCATATTGCTCAGCTAATTGTTTGACAGAATAAACTGGAATATTATTACTCTCAAAAAGTTTAGATAACGAAGTTTTTCCACTGCCAGGAGTTCCTGAAATTGCAATACACAAGTCTTCCTGCATATCGGTGCCTCAAAGTCATTGATTAAACAATATCGCTTTGAAATTCTAAATTTCGATGAAACCCTAAGTATAGAAGGCATCAAAGGTAATGTCGTTTTGCATTGTTTGTTCATTATGTTTGGAATGAGTGACCCTAACCAGACACTGCTCCAACTGGAGAGTTATATCAAAGATGGGCGGTTGGAAATGTCTGAAGTCATGGCAACACAATTCACCGACATGTTTCTTTCAATGAAAAAAAGAGATCTAAATTCTCAAATGATGTTGGTCAAGGGGCTTCGAATACTATGCGATGTTCTTCTGTTAAGAAGTAAGGCTGAAAAGGCAATCGCTTCTGCGAAAACCCTTCTTCGTGAACGGAAAAAGTTGACATCGATGGTCAAGTCGAGCGATTCGATTACAATAGAGATGATGAAGCCGATATTTGAAGATTATAGAAGGTGTGCAAATGTTTTCGCCTCTGCACAAAAAAAGAGGGCTGCGAAGAAGTATTATTTGAAATGTGAACGGAATTCTCCAGGAAATATCGCCGTGGCGCTTGAGGCTTTTAATCACTATAATGACGATAAAAAGATTCTTAGAAGACTGCTGAACTGTACTAATTCAGCCGGGCCAGTCATTAGAAGCAATGGGGATTATGTCCTTCAGCCTATCGATTTACCGCCTGCTAATGCTCATGAGGTTAGTCAGGCGCTAGGTCTGATTGCAGAGAATGGTTTTCCTGAAGCAAAACAACAATCTGAAAGAATAATTCAAGAAATTGGTGCAATAGAACGTGGAGAGGCTGCAAGTAATGCTAGATTACAAACTGCGCTTGACTCGCTGAAGCCCAAATATGACTACCATGAGTATGTTTAGATTGGTAACGAGGGATGGATTTGAACCATCGATCTCCGGGTTATGAGCCCGACGGGATATCCAGACTACCCCACCTCGTTAT
>MDTB01213355.1_pt1 | contig 12413 bp, 10 predicted proteins | sample 811161 | NCBI WGS metagenome assembly MDTB01 (sample SAMN05326650, study PRJNA326480) | marine metagenome | isolation source: seawater | place: Mediterranean Sea | collected 2009 | reverse complement strand
CTTAGAATGGCTAATGGTTGGCGTAGAATGGGCATTCAAAAAGAAGGTGCTATAAAAATGTCTGAATATAATATACCTTCATTAGATCATAACGAAATTCTTAAAATTATAGACGATGTATATGCTTGGGAACACAATGGTTATAGTTGTAGTGATACAATTATGGAAAAATATTGTGATCCAATATGCAAGTTTTATAAGAATAAAAACTATGGTCTAGAAGTTCTTAATGTAAAAGAGCTTTCTAGTAAACTAAGAGACTTTGTGCATATGGATATGGACACTAACAGCTTTAATCTTAAAGACTATTATCCTATGAATACTGACTATAGATTCTTGCCTGGCGAATTAGCAATACTGCTAGGTGACACTAAGTTAGGTAAAACAGCATGGCTGCAAAGTCTTATGGTAAAACTATCTCACATGAATGTAATGTATTTATCATTAGAGGTTGGTGATTGGCTTATCTTTAGACGTTTCTTACAAGCTGGTAATGAAATTACTAAGCAAGAAGTTAATGAAACGTATAGAATATATGATGAAGATAGAGTTAATAAGATAAATGATAAAGTAAAACACATTAAAGTAATGACTACTAGTCCAGACATAGATTCTATGAAACAACTTATAGCTGACAATCAGCCACAAATTGTTTGTATAGATACTATAGATGCAATAGAAGTTAAATACAATAATGATCCTTTTACTAAAATGGAAAAGATAGTTAATAGTTTAAAGCAAATAGCAACTCAAATGGATGTTATATTCTTTGGTATATCTCACATATCTAAAGGTGCTTCTAGAGATATGCTTACTGTTCACAGTGCTAAAGGTAATTCAGCAATAGAACAAAAAGCAGATAAGATTCTAGGCATACAAGGACAAAGAGATGCAAATAATATAAGAGTTATTAGGTCATTAGCATCTAGGGACGAGACAGACTTTGAAATGGCTTTTGATTTCGACTACAAGACATTTCAATTTAAACCTAGGAGTATATAATGATTAAATATAAAACTCTTGGAACATCTTACGATAATCAATGCGGTATTTCTTTAATATTTTTATGGTTATTCTCTATTACTATGTCTTATAATATAGTAAAGGGAGACCATATGACTTTAGGAATTAGTGCAGGTCCCTTTGAAGTATCAATGGGTTTATCAATTTGGAGAAAGTTGTTACCATGAAAGCAAGATCAGCGAAGAACAAAGGCAAGAGATTGCAGAATATATTAAGAGATAAACTAGTAAAATTATATCCTGATTTAAAGGATGACATAGGATCTCAAATAATGGGTATGACGGGTGAGGACATTGTCCTTACCCCTCATGCTAGAAAGAAACTACCTTTTTCTTTTGAATGCAAGAATGTAGAAAAACTTAATGTTTGGAAATCATTCAAGCAATGTGAAACTAACTCTGGTAAATCAACTCCAGTATTAGTTATTAAAAGAAACAGAGAAACACCAAAAGTTGTTATGGATCTAGAAGAATGGTTAAAGTTGTTAAATGGATAGAGAATTATCAATAGATTATTTAAAAAAATTGTATGTACTTTTAGACAGATTAATGGGTGAGACTATACTTGGTATTAAATATGTAAAATCTCTCCGAAAAGGCATAGAATCTTTACAAAAAAATAAACTAGAAGTTGATAATGGTACATTTAAAGTTAATGTTAAAAACATTGAAGATACAATAACCATAGATGTAACACATGCAAATGGTGAAATAATAGAATCTTTAGAGTTTGATTCTAAATCAATATTAAATAATAACATAATAGGAAAAAGTTAAGGAGTCTTGTTTATAACCTCCATACCTCTCAATCATCTAATGCTCGTAAGTGAGGCTCCTTAAACTTAAATATGAAAGAAATTAAACACGAAATAGACTTTGTATATATATCATCTGATGGTAGAAAATTTTTTACTAAAGAGAAAGCTGAGAAATATCAAAGAAGACTCAATAAGAAACTGTCTAAATTGCACGTATAATAAAAACAACACGTGTTACTGGTGGATGTATTATAAAAAACAATCTCCACCAAAAATTCCTAACAATATAATAAATAAAGGTTGTAAGTTTTGGATAAGTAATAATGAAAGACTTCATCCTTTACTTGAAGTAATTATTACAGAATTCAACGGAGAAATAATTGACTAAAGGTCAGGAGTATTACGCAGAAGAATACCGTGGCTTATCTAGAAGAGCAAGATTCAAGAAAGCCGCATTAATAGCGTCTGACAATAAAAGATGCTGGTGGATCTATCTCTATGTAATGTCATTCTATAAGTACTCACTAAATCCTAAAAAATAAATGCAAATATACAGAGAACCTATATTCCCTACTACTCTCTACTATTACAATTTACCTGTAGATAAAATGTTTTTAAAGGATATAGAAGATATTAAAAATAAAGAGACTAGCATAGATAGATCTAATAAAGGCGGTTATCATAGTGAATCAGATTTACATAATAGAAACATAGAATCTTTTAATGTATTAAATAAAGCAATATTAGAAGCAGCAAATAAGTATATAATTAATGATTTTAGTTTAACTAAAGATATGAGCTGCAAAAAGATTTCTGAAATGTGGTTTATTATAAACAACAAAGATAATTATAACTCTATACATACACACGCACGTTCTTGGTTATCTGGTGCTTATTATATTAAGCTGCCTAAAAAACAAAAAAACTTTTTAGTGTTTGAAGATCCACAGCCTACTAGAAACTTTGAAAACTTACATTATAATAATTACGGTAAGGAAGTATATGAAGGTATGTTAATATTATTTCCTGGTTGGCTTGCACATAAAGTGCCTCCTAATACTACAGAAGAAGAAAGAATTGTTATATCTTTTAATTTAGATTATCCTACTTTTTAAACCATTTAGCATATAAAGTCATAAGACCAATTACAATACCTATACTTAATGATATAAAGGTTAGAATAGGATTGAATATGTTTGTCCATCCTATAATCGTTGAAAAAAAACTTACGCTTCCACCTAGCTCTGGATAATTACTTAATATTCTTAGTGTATCTTTCATTTAAAAATCTTCATCTTTAAATTCCATTTCAACATTACTTAAATTCCAAGTAAAGGCATAAATAACAGCTGCTAAAAATAGTATAAATATAATTACTACTATAGCAAGCAAATATATCATGTTTTATCCTGACAATCGTCCCACTTTTTTAAGTCTAACATTGGTAATGGTTTTTCTATCATATGATCTTTTAGTTTATCGTTTTGTATTGCTACTTTATTTCCACCTTTTATATATGGTTTACCATCTGTGCATCCTACTTCATATACAAAAAGTATTGTTTTCCAAAATCCTACTCTTACTACTCTTGCTGGTCTTTCATCAAAAATTATAACATCGTCAGTATTTAAATCATCTCCAGCAAAAACTTTAATAGCCTCTATAAGAGACTCAATAGTATTACGTCCTATTAGGAATACAAAAGCTACAGCTGCCATCCAGCCATACTCGCCAATTAAGTTTTCTATAGCTTGTTGTTCCATTTAAATCCATTAGTTTTAATTATTCTTTATTTTTTTTAGGATGTGTTAAATACGCACCTAAACCCATTCCTACTCCTCCTGCTAAAGCCCCACCTAATAAAGCAGCACCAGCTTGTTTAGCATAACTTCCAAAAGTACGTCCTTTTGAAACTTCTTTAGCTTCTTCAGAAATACTAGGATCTTCTGTTAAACCTGTAGGTGCATGTGTCATTAAAAATTGTGCAATGTCTTGATCTGACATTTCTTTATTAGGACCAAGTCCAGAATCTCTTAAAATAGTAATTTTATCTTTTACAGTATCTGATTTTAAGAAGTTTCTAAAACTATCATCTCCCATTAATTGTTCAAATCTAGGTTTCCAGTTTAAATCATCTTGCTGTACACCTATAGGACTTTTGTTTTCAACAAGTCTATTCCAAACATTAATATGGTCTTTAACCATAATTTCATTTTGTCTCTGTGCAGGTGATTTATCTTCTATACCAAATCCAAATCCGTCCATATTATCTCCTATTTTAAAAAGTCAAACAGCCTTCTACCTGGCTGATATTCTTCTCTATAATTTTTGTTAAAAACATATTTATTATCAAGTGCTCTATCTCTAGCTCTTACTTCAGCAGGACTAATGTCTGCATCAGAAACCATATTGTTTTCATTAGCTGCAAAATCAAAGGGTCCATCGTAAACACTTTCTCCAATTATGTCATTTGGGTTATCCATACTATATGAATTTTTAGTGTAGTTATAATTGTTAGAAACATTTTTATTCTCCTCATTAACATTCATTGGAGCTTCAGATCCATAACCGTAAGCATCTTTGCCTTGACTCATTCTTTTGTTATTAATATAATCTCTATATGCTTTTTCTGTTTGTGGTCCAAACATACCATCAACAGTAACTCCTAATGCCTTTTGTATATTCATTACTTGATTTTTATCATTAAAATCAATGTTACCTGTATCAATATCATTTTGATTACCACTATAAGGATTTCTAACTGTTATATCAGTTCCTATATCTTCTTCATTAGAAAAGTTAGATTCAAATGCTCCAGGAGTCCAAAATTGATTACCCTTTCCCATTGTATATCCTGCTAGTCCAATATAAGGCAGTATATCTATTATTGTTTCTATCATATTATGTTCTCCATTTCATTTAGTTCACTATTTATTTTATTTTGACGAGCTTCTAATACCTTAGCTCGATCAATTCTATTTCTTACTTTATCCAAAGGTAAGCCTAAAAACTGTTGCAGTGCTCTCCCTTCAATCGTTCCGTAGGGTTCGTCAATCGTTTTATCTACAGATCTGATTAAACGACCAAAAGGAAACATTGTGTACAAGTGATAATCTGCAAATCTTTCCCAGTCTTTATTAATAAGACTAGAAAATGCAGCCATAGGAATCCTTGCCACAGGAGGAGTTGCAATATTCAATGGTGCTACAGGGTAAGGCCATTGCCCAAAGAATGCTTGGTCTCTTTCTTTTTTGTCACCAAATAACCACTCTCCAGTTTCCTGCATCCAATCGTAAGGAGGTGGTAATGTTGTGTCAAATAAGCTATATGCAAAAGCAGTACCAAGTGCCATAACAAACATGTTGATTGCAAAATCTGTTTTAAACTTTTCAAATTCTTTAGTACCTGGTTCAAAGTCGTAATATTTAGCTTTTCTTAGCATCTCTTTACGAACTCTTACTGAATTAAACACAAATAATTTAAAACGAGAGAACACTTTTCCCAAAGCAGTTCTCATAAAAGATGGTCTAGCTGAACTATGATAAATAAATTGAGTTGCTTCCACTCCTCTAAAACCTGCTTCTACAACAGCTGGATCATTCAAAGAAAGCTCTAATCCATATTTACCCCAGTGTTCTTTATATTCAATAGCATGTGTTAAAAAAGAATCTTGTCTAAGTTTACGTTCTGATCTTTGCATAAACCATGCAGCTGCGCCTTCTACTTTTTTTTCTACTTTATATTTTTTAGCAATCTCATATATAGTTTTATCTGATAAATCTGGATCTTGTCTTAGTTTTTTATTTACTTCATTTACAAAGTCTTTCATATTTTTTAAAGGAGCACCTTTTAAATTAGCAAAATCTGCATTAACATCTAATTCAGTAGCTATAAAAGATTCTATTACACCTTTTTCAGATAAATATTTCTTTAAGTCTTTTGTATTTTTAACAAAACTACCATCTGATAATTTTAATTGATAGTCACCATTAACATCTTTAATGATGTTTTTTGTTAACCATTTTTTATCATTAGCTCTTCTAAAATTTTTCATTCCACCTCTACTAATAGTCATTTGTGTACCACCAAATAAGTTACCTGCCATAATCTTACTGTGTCCTAATAAAGTAAGAAGATTGTATTTAGCTTCCATTCTACCCCATTTATGTATAGTTCTAGTAAGCGATTGTATATGAGCTTCTTTTTGTGCTTTATATAAATCAGGGTTAGTTTTCTTTAATTTAGGATTTGGTCTAGGTACTATATTTTTACTAAAAGGTACTTCACGTCCAATCTTTTTAAATCTTTTTTCTACAGAATCATATATATCTATAATCTTTTGATCACTTGTAAGGTAATATCCTCTGCGTTTAAACTTAGGATCTGCCTTAACAAAGTTTTCCAAAACATCTTTTTCAAAAGTACTAGCAAAACCTAAAGAGTTATTTGCATACTCTCTTAAATATAAAGACCAGTCTTTTGTTCTATTACCAAAAGCTAACTCTTTTTCAAATTGTTGTATTCTTATATCAGACTGTATCTTAAACATATTTCTATACATTCCTCTAATAAAGCCCTCTTTGTATAAATGAATAGCATTGTGAGTATTGTCCCAGCCAGGCATATTTTTAGCAGAACGCTTTTTAGCAGAACTAAATATATTTAAAGAAGATAAACCTTTATCATCCTGTTGGCTTTGAAATACTCTAGTATCAATACCAAATCCTTCTATTTTAGTAAGATCTTCCGCTTGTTTTTTAGTTTTACCTTCTCTGATTTTAGAATCATAAAAATCCTTAAGATGTTGTTCTTTAAAAGCAGCAATTTCTTTTTGTGATTTTTTATTTCTTCCAAAATTTAAATGAGGGAAGTAAGATTCAACATCACGCTCTCCGATTCTACTAAATTTCTTAAGCTGCACATCTTTAGGATTTCTCATTCTGTAATTAATTTCTCTTAATATATCTAAAGGTATTCTCATATTCTGACGATTTACCATAGGCTCTATAATAGTTTTTTCAATATTCTTAATATTTAAACTACCATCTGCATTAAACTTAATATACTTAGCTCTATCTTTAGCACTACCATAAATATACTTTTGACCGAATTGTTTAAAATCTTCTGTCATTAATTTGTCAGTCATTTCAATAACTTCGTCTAGTGTTTTTTCTTTACCTTTAATATTAAACTTTTCTTTAGATAAACGCTTATAATCTGATGTTAACTTATAATCATCTGGTTTAATTCCTGTTCTAGAATCTCTACTTTCTCTAAGTTTAATAACTATTTTATTAATAGATTCAGCATTCTTTTCACCAAGATTTAAATGAGGGTATCTCTTAGTATTATTAGGAATAACTTGTTGTAAAATAGATTCCATTTGACTGTTGCTTTTATGCATAAAGTCTTTTAAATCTCCCATAGTACTTGTAAACCTTTTAACTTTACGTTTTACTGTGCCTTCTTTACTTCTAATAGGCATTTCCATTTCTGAAAAGAATTTGTTTTCAAAGTTCTGCATGTATAGATCCATATATTCTGGAGATGCTCTAAATGCAAAGTCAGGCAGCTTAGTTCCTTTAGAAGTAAACCTAACATCCATATCTTTTAAATAATTATTAATTGCATTTATATCTTTTATATCTATCAAAGACAAATCTTTAGAATCAATACCACCTTTGTTTTGTATTTGCCAATTAATATAAAAATCTTCCAAATTATCTCTTATAATTTCATTGCTATTTACTCTGTTAATAAACTCTTCTACTAGTTTTAATTCAGGTTCAGTAATAGCTCTTGTTCTTAAATATTCAGCTTGATCTATAGGTACAAATTTCTCAACTACTTTTTGTTCTACAAGTTGTTTAGGAGTAGGAGCTTCTGATTTAAATTCAAATATACCTTTAGAAATTGAATCACCTTCTTTAAAATCATTCATTTTATTATAAATACGATCTTGTGTCTTAGTATAATACTCAATAGATTCTTGACTAATACTTTTAGATTGCCAAGGGAATTTAGAGTATTGTGTATTAACAGATTGAGTATAGTAAGGACTCAATAACCATAAATCAAAATATTCATTTAATAATGTTTTTGATAAACGAACTTCATGACCATTAGCTTTAAGCCAATTATTTATTTTAGCTTGATGCAACTGAAGTCTACCGTTTTTGTAATTAACTACTTCTCTATCAAATAATTCACTGCTAGAATGTGTTAATTCTTTTCTATCAAATCTATTAGGATTATTATTATAAGATGCTCTTTTAATTCTAGATGCTTCTTCTGCTATAGGTTTTAAAACTCTATCAACTATTTTAGTTTTTTGTGTTTTACTTAAAGGCAGTTTATTTATTTCGCTATAAACATCGTAACCTTTTTGAGTTAGAGCTACATAGCCAGCTACTGCTTCTAAATCTCTTTCAAGCATGTATCTTACATCTTCATAGTTTCTACCTTTTTCTAACTGTTTAAGTATGTTACCAGTGTTAGATTTAAATGAAGCTAACTGATTTATTTGTTTTATAATAGAATCAGGAATATCTTGTCTTGTTTCTAAATACTTGCCTATGTTATCAACTAACTTAGTGTGATTTGTAAATAAGTTTTGCTCAAAAATAGAGTCTGTAATTTTCATATCTTTCATTTTTCTAGCAACAAAACTACCAAAATTATCAAATCCTTTTACATCAGAATTCTTTATAGTATTTTGTAATTGTGTCCAAGTAACTTTATTACTACCTTTTCCAGGATCAATATCTCTGATAACTTTTGTTATATCACCTAGCTTACTACCTCTTATATTTAAAAACTTTAATTCAGTTAAAAAAGATCCACCATCTTTTTTCTGTACTCTAACTTTACCATTAAATGCTTCTTTAACTAAAATATCTGGGAACTTTGTGTAGTCAACCATAGTAGGATAGTTAGATGAGTCAGCAGATCTATTTACAATCTCTCTGCCTAATTCAATTAATCTATCGTAACCACCAGGTTTTAATTCTATGTATTCTATAGTAGCGTATTGCTTACCATTTTTATTATATACAGGTACGTTTGTTAATCTTCCACCATTAGCTTCTATGTAATCAGCTATTGCAGTTAAATTACTTTTAGCAATAACACCTAAACCTAATCCTTGATTACCCTTTGCAGCTGTTTCTGCAACTTTTCTTCTTAAAGATGGAGAAAACTTACTTGTAGTAGTTTTATACATTTCAGCAGCAGATTCTTCTGCACCAAATAACTTGTCGTTTTTAGCTCTTTTAGAGTCAAGTAATACGTCACCCCTCTCCCACTGATCTGCGGCCTTTTTAGTAGCTTTATGAAGCTCTCGTGGCATACCTTGGTATATAAATGCAGAGTCACTATCTTTATCTGCACCTCCTAGGTACGCATTATCTTTTGCATTAGTAGTAATTGAATATCCTTTATCACGAGTAAAACCACCAAACTTAAGAGAACGTGTTCCAGACATACTATCAGAAGGAACACGAATAACAAGCATTTCAAGATCTCGATCTTCACTATTCCTACCAGATTTTCTCCAAGCTTTTTCAAGAGTCATCTCATCACCCTTGTATTTTACTTTCATATTTCTATGACCGTCATCTAATTTAAAATATCCTTCTTTTATATTTTTAGATGCATTAAGTAAAGACACAGGATCTTTAGGAGATAGCCATGCTTTAGCAGAATAATTATACTTAGGACTATACAGTCTATTTAAAAAGTATTTTTTATATACACTTTCCCAAAACTGTCGAGAGTTACGACCTGCTTCTCTTTGTGATTGAGAAAAATTAGATGCGTCTAGTATTCTATTGTTTCTATAAACATATTGTTTATATTCTTCTGCTGTAAATGTATCTACATCTTCTAGCTCACCTTTTTTATCTTGACGTGCTATTTCTCTTGCAAACTTCTGTGCTAATTTACTATTACCATGGTTTACAAAAATATCATGTATAACATCTAAACCAACTTCATCAACTGTAAGTTTATTCTTTTTTAAAAAAGACTCTATTTCTTTTATGTCAGTCTTATCTTTTAAGTGTGTTTTAATAGCTGTATTTAACTTTTCATTACCATTAATACTAGGTTCAAATACTCTATCCCAAACAATAGACATAACTCCACTTGCATCTTTATTATTAAGATTGCTTAATAGCTGTCTTACAATTCTTGATTTATTATTACCACCAAACTTTTTAGGATCTACAAATGTTCCTAGATTAATTCTAATATCAGAATCTTTAAACTCACCAGTAAATAATTCACCAGTATGATTCCACTCTCCTTTTTCTAATGCTGCTCTATCAAATGTATTAACTTCATTTAATCCTCTATGTTTAGCAGCTGATTCCATAATAAGAGCTTTAATATTATTCTTCTCCATATAGTTTACTAAGTCTTTAGGAGCAGCTTTACCTGCTGCTTTAACAATCATAGTACCTCTAGGAGTTTTAACAATTAAAACAGGTTTATTCATATCTACATTTTTAGGTAAGCCAAGACTATCCATCATCTTACTTAAATCTTTTGGTTTAAAATATATAGTACCATCTGTATCACTGTCAAAAGGAACTCTTTCCCCTTTTTCGTTTTTAAAATATTCAGCTACTACGTCTTTAAAGATAGCAAAATTACCATCTTTTAATGTTCCATCTTTTAAAGGCATAGATTTATCGTGATATATTTGCTCTCTTTTATTCCATTCAATTACATTTTTAGAAAAGCCAGGTCTTTCTAGTAAGTATAGATTAGTTAATTCATTATTATAAATACCATTTCTATCAGCTTCTGCTAATACATTTGACTTCCATGCGTCTTCATGCATACGATTTAATAATTCTATATCTTTATGATGATTGTATATTTTAAGAAACTCTCTTCTGCTTGTTTCAAATCTATCTGCAATATCTTTAGGAGTAGCATTGTTTTCTTTAGCTAAAGCAGTAAACAATTCTTCTTTATTATATTTTCTATAGTCAGTATGATAAGGTCTTAATGTAAATGTAGACTTATCTTTTACTCCACCAAATATATAAAAACCTTTTTCATCTAATCTCATATCTGTTTCAAATACTTTCTTCCATGAAAATATTTTTTCAGCATTGTCACCCTTTTTTTCAAATGTAAAGTCTAAAGGTTTGTATTTTTCAAATCTTGGTTTTTGACCAAAGCTAGCTTCATTAATAAAAACAGTATCCCATAATATATACTCAGTGTTTTCTAATTTATCTGCTGGTCTATCTGCTCTACTTTCACCTACTCTTTTACCATGCACATCTCCTTTAACACCTAGTTGTTCTGGAGAGAATGGACCCATAACTCTACTTTGTTTTTTACCATTAAGATCGTAGTATTCTTCAACAGCAAATATATTCTTTTCTTTTTCTCTATTCTTAGTATTTAATAATCTTTCTTGAGAGCTACCTGGCTTAGGATTTTTATCTACTTTTACATTAATATTGACATCATCCATGCTATCCATCTTATGATCAAAAGTATTAAGAATATTTTTAACATCTGAATGTATATAGTATTTATGACCTTCTCCTTTATAGTAAGTGTTGTAAAGATTATAAGCTTTGTTTCTATACTCAGCATCTATATCAGATTTAGAAGGTTTTTCATTCGGTCCTAAACCCTTTGATTGTCTTACAAAATTTTCTATTTCAATTCTTATATCGTCTTTTGTATCACCAGAAATTCTTTCTCTATTTCTATTGTAGTATTCTTTTGCTTCTCTAGTAGATTCTTTATATATATAGTCTCTAGCTTTAGAAGAATAAGAATAAATATCAGGATGCATTTCAGGAGTAAAAACAAAATCTCTATTATTATTATATCTTAAGTTTTGTAAAAACTCACCTCCTTCTTTTTCAAATGAAGGTCTAGATCCATAACCAAAGTAACCACCTAATAGTGTTTGATACATAATCATTTCAATAGGTTCACCTTGTAACGCAGTTGGTACACCAAGCATACTAGCACCTATAACACCTTTTAATCTTTGTTCACCTTTTCTATAGTTTAAAGGATCTTTAGATTTAAGATAGTTACCTATCATTTTAAATTCACCTAATCCTCCAAATGCACCACCTGCTATAGCACCTTGAAATCCTGCATTCATAATTTCATCAGGACCTTTCCAAATAGATGATACAGCACTTGCTGCACCAAGATGTACTGCTTGGTCTATAATAGCTCTAGTAGATGCTCCCTTTTTCATAAAGTCTAAAGACTCTAAGTTTGCTTTACCAAATAGCTTTTTCTTTAAACCAGATTCCATTCCTGATTTAGCAGCATCTCCAAACATCATTGGTATTGACCAGTTGTTTTTTTCAGATGCAAGTTTACTTAACGTTTTAGCACCAACAGCTTTTAAAGGAGCTGCCATTATACCAGGAGCAAAGCCTGCTAAATGCCCTAATGAATGTGCTATTGCTTCGTATGTAGTAGTAGGTTCATGTCCACTTAATTTACCTACAGGAATAGTAGTAAAACCTTCTAAGAATCCTGTTTGTAAGTTCATAACAGTCTTACGAAGATTAAAGTTATCTACTTTTCTTTTAAATGGAATATCGTTTTGATTTGCTAATTCTTGTAATTGATCTACTTG
>MDTB01191058.1_pt1 | contig 12413 bp, 8 predicted proteins | sample 811161 | NCBI WGS metagenome assembly MDTB01 (sample SAMN05326650, study PRJNA326480) | marine metagenome | isolation source: seawater | place: Mediterranean Sea | collected 2009 | reverse complement strand
TCCTGCACCAATCTTTGTCATTACAACCTCTAATGCAGATACTCCTTCTTTTTTATGCATTCCAACAGGAATACCTCTACCATCATCCTCAACAGTTAAGCTAGAATCATTGTTTATTTCAATTTTAATTGATGAACAATAACCTGCCATAGCCTCATCAATTGAATTATCTACAACCTCATAGACTAAATGATGGAGACCTCTTGACCCAACATCTCCAATATACATGGAGGGTCTTTTTCTGACATGCTCCATACCCTCAAGGGCCTGGATACTGTCTGCAGAATATTGATTATTGGTTTTGTTTTTAGTCATTTAATAGCTTATAAAATATAACTATAAATATACTAATAATGAAAGTGTAAAATATCTTGAAACAATCAGTATTTACAGTAACTTATCAACATTTTATTCATAAGATTCTTTGTGAATATTTGATACAGATCTACCGCTAGGATCATTAAGATTTTTAAAAGATTCATCCCAATCTAGAGCCTGAGGAGTACTACATGCTACAGATGGAACTGAAGGGACAGATCTTGCAGCTGCTTCACTAGAGAAATGTTCCTGAAAAATAGTTCTGTAATAGTATTCTTCTTTACTAAGCGGGGTATTAACAAAAAATATTTCAGAAGCATTTTCTAAATCTTTATCTGATACTTCTTTAGAGACTAATTTTTTAAGACTATCAATCCAAGAATATCCTACACCATCAGAAAATTGCTCTTTTTGTCTCCATAAAATACTTTCTGGTAAGTAATCTTTGAAAGCCTCTCTAAGAACCCATTTTTCAATTCTACCATTTTTAATCATTTTATCCTCGGGATTTATATTCATTGCTGTTTCAATAAACTCTTTGTCCAAAAAAGGGACTCTACCCTCAATTCCCCATGCCGCAAGTGATTTATTGGCTCTCAAACAATCATATTGATGAAGTTTTTTTAGCTTTCTAACAGTTTCTTCATGAAATTCTCTTGAATTTGGAGCTTTATGAAAATAAAGATATCCGCCAAACAATTCATCAGCTCCCTCACCAGATAATACCATTTTTATACCTAGAGATTTGATTGCTCTTGCCATTAAATACATTGGAGTTGAGGCTCTAATAGTTGTTACATCATATGTCTCAAGATGATATACAACATCTCTAATAGCGTCTATACCTTCTTGAACAGTAAAATTTATTTCATGATGAACTGTGCCGATATGATCAGCTACAATCTTAGCAGCTTTTAGATCAGGGGCTCCTTTAAGACCAACAGAAAATGAATGAAGTTGAGGCCACCAAGCATCTTGCTTATCACCAGATTCTATTCTTTTAGATGAATACTTTTTAGCTAAAGCAGAGGTAATAGAAGAGTCAAGTCCACCTGAGAGCAAAACTCCATAGGGAACATCACTCATAAGTTGTCTTTTTACTGCAGCTGAAAGTGAATCATGAATTGAAGTTATAGAAGTTTTTGCATCTTTAACAGAATCAAAAGTTGTCCATTTTGGCTTGTACCATTCTTTAAGTTCCATATTGTGACTTTCTAGAAAGTGACCTGGAGGAAAAAGTTCAATTTTATTACAAAATCCTTCAAGAGATTTAAGCTCTGAAGAAACATAAAAAATATTTCTTTCATCCCACCCCATATATAAAGGTATAATACCAATGTGATCTCTTGCTATAAGGTATGTTTGCTTTGATGAATCATAAAGAGCAAAAGCAAAAATTCCATTTAAATCATTAAGGAAGTTTATACCTTTTTCCTCATATAATGGAATTATAACTTCACAATCTGATTGTGTTTTAAAATTGTAAATATTTAAAAAACTTTCTCTGAGTATTTGATGATTATAAATTTCTCCATTAACAGCTATTACCTTCTTACCATCTTGAGAAATTATAGGCTGCTTTCCAGATATAGGATCAACAATCGCAAGTCTTTCATGTGCTAAAATAGCGTTATCATCAGAATAAATACCACTCCAATCAGGGCCTCTATGCCTAACCCTTTGGGCCATTTTTAAGACATTAGCTCTTACAACCTCCTTATCACCTTTAATATTAAAGGCACAGACAATTCCACACATATTTAATTAAACCTTCGATTAAAAACAAGCTCACCATTAATAAAAGTTGCTACAACATTAGTTAATGGGATTCTTTGTTCAGGTGAAGAAATGAGATCATTGTCTAAAATTATGAAATCAGCAAATTTTCCAACTTCAATACTTCCTTTTTCATCTTCTTCAAAATTTGCATAAGCTCCAAATCTTGTCATTGCAATTAATGCATCACCTCTTGAAATTGAATTTTCAATTTGAAATCCTTCATCAGGATAACCATTAATATCTTTTCTAGCTACTGCAGAGTAGAAAGTCATAATTGGGTTAATATCTTCAACTGGAAAATCTGTACCAAAAGCAATAATTTTAGATCTATCATAAAGCTCTCTGTAAGCATATGCATATTTGGCTCTTTCCTCACCTATCCTATCGTCTAACCAATACATATCACTAGTTGCATGAGTAGGTTGGACAGAAGGAATAATTTTAGAATTAAATAAATCAAAATCTTCTTTTGCTATAACTTGAGCATGTTCAATTCTCCATCTTGGGTCTCTAAAGTCAAAAAGGGCATCTCTGTATGCTTGAAGTACAATTCTGTTTGCCTGATCTCCAATTGCATGTGTATTCATTTGAAATTTTGTACCTGCCAGTCTAAATGCTAAATTATTAATTGAGTCAATTGGTGTACGAATTATACCTTTGAAACCCTTTCTGTCAGTATAATCATTAATTAAAAGTGCGCCTCTTGATCCAAGAGCTCCATCAACGTATACTTTTACTGATCTAACATTTAATCTATCTGTCTTATATGGACCTGTTTCTAAAAAATGTTCTAGTGAGCTGGGATCATTTTCAATCATTGCATAGATTTTAATCTTAAGAGATCCATCTTTTTGAAGTTCATCAATTAATTCAATTTGTTTTTTTGTTAAACCGGCATCAGAAATTGTAGTTAATCCATATTTAAAAGCTAAGTCTTGAGCACTTAAAAGAGCTTTAATTGATTCTTCTTTAGTAGGCTTAGGAATAATATTATCAACGAGTCTCATTGCATTGTCTATCAATACACCTGTTAATTTATTACCTATCTTAACAATCTCTCCACCATCGACTAATAATGAATTATCAATTCCAGCAAGTTTTAAAGCAGCGTCATTAACTAAATAAGCGTGTCCATCAATTCTTCTGAGAACAACTGGCTTATTAGGAAACTTATCATTTAATAGGGAATTAGTTGGGAAAGATTTATTATTCCAATCATTTTGATCCCATCCTCTCCCTATGATAAAATCTGGATTATTTTCAGCATCAAATTCTAAAACTCTGTCAATTACTTGTTCTAGACTTATGGTGTTTTTTAGGTCAACTTGATTTAAATAAAATCCCAAGTCATAGAAATGTGCATGTGAATCAATAAAACCTGGGTAAACAGGAAGATCTTGAGCATTTATAATGTTACTAGAGGAAAAATTTGATAATATCTCGTCACCTCCAACATAAACAAATTTACCTTCTTTGACAGCAAATGAAGAGTATTGATTATTTAGTTCATCTGCTGAGTAAATTTTAGCATTATGTACAATTAAATCAACACTTTCTGAACATGATGTTAAAAAAATCAGAAACAGAAATAGTATTCTCTTAAACATATAAAAAATTATATGCAAATAAAGCTAAATGATGTGTATCTAACAAAAAAAAACTTAATATTAATTAACAAAAAAATAATTAATTATTACATTGATACCCGTTATGAAGATTATTAATATTATTAATACTAACATCCAAATTAATCAAAAAAAAATTTTGGAAAATGTTAATTTTGAATTGATTGAGGGTGATTTAAAATTTTTAATTGGAAAAACTGGAAGCGGTAAGACAACATTCATAAATTCAATTTTTGGAAACATTGATATAAAAAGCTCAGATAAATTTGATGTTTTAGGTTTTAATCTTAAAAATTTAAATGAAAAACAAATTCCACTATTAAGAAGAAAAATTGGATTTGTTTTTCAAGATTTTAAACTCTTAAGTGATAGGTCTATATATGATAATCTTGAATTTATTCTAAAAGCAACAGGACATAATGATATAAAGGAAATAAATGACAAGATTCAGAGAGTTCTAAAATTAGTTGGCATTGAAATTTATTTAGATAAATTTCCTGAAGAGCTATCAGGTGGAGAACAACAAAGAATTGCTATAGCAAGGTCTATACTAAATAATCCGGAATTAATAATTGCTGACGAACCTACCGGAAACTTAGATCCAGAGACTAGCTTAGAGATAATTGAATTATTTCAAAGGTTAAATAAATTTGGAACATCAATGATTATTGCTACACATGATTATAATCTTATACAAAAACTTAGAGGCAAAATTTACAAGTGTGAAGATGGAAAATTTTTTGAAGTCAAAAGAAAATAATGATTAATATTGAAAAATGATTACTGAAAAAATAAAAAAAAATAAATTTTTACTTATTGCAGGACCATGTGCAATAGAAGGAAAAGAGATTGCTTTTGAAATAGCTCAAAGACTTATCGATATAACTTCTAAATTATCTGTTCCGCTTATTTTTAAAGGTAGCTACAGAAAAGCAAATAGAACAAGGTTAGATAGTTTTACAGGTATTGGTGATGAAAAAGCACTAAAGATTTTAAGAGATATAGGTAATAACTTTGATATTCCTATAATTACAGATATTCACAGTGCTGATGAGGCAAAAATGGTAGCAGAATTTGTAGATGTTATTCAAATTCCTGCTTTTCTTGCCAGACAGACTGATATTCTTGTAAGTGCTGCAGCAACTGGTAAAGTCATTAATATCAAAAAAGGACAATTTATGAGTGCAGATAGTATGAAATATGCTGTTGACAAAGTAGTTCAATCTGGAAATAATAAAGTAATGATTACTGAAAGAGGTACTCAATTTGGATATAATGACCTAATTGTTGATTTCAGAGGTATAAGTGAATTGAAAAAATTAGCTCCAACAATATTAGATGTTACCCATTCTGTTCAAAAACCAAACCAAACTTCAGGTGTTACTGGTGGCAATCCTGAATACATAGAATCACTAGCAAGAGCTGGAATTGTAAATGGAGTTGATGGAATATTCATTGAAACACATACTGATCCATCAAAAGCAAAAAGCGATGGCGCAAATATGTTAGATATAAATAAATTAGAAAATCTTATTAATAATCTATTGTCTATAAGAGAAGCCACATCTAAATTATAGTATTATTTATTTTATATTTGTCGAACTTTTGTACTTTGAAATTTTGGGGTCGACTGGTTTTGACAGCAAGACTAATTTAATTATTTGCAAGTCGAGTAATGGAAATAATCTCGTAAATCTTTTTTTCAACTTTTAAATGGCGAAAATAACTACGCTTTAGCTGCATAATTGACTGAATTACAGTAAGTCTTTGCTTATCTCAACAAGGTTGAGAAGCTAAATATCTCATAAACACTTTGATTAACAGTTTTTATAATTGAGATACCATTAAGTTAATCTAGAGTTTTATATTCACTGGGTAAAATTTAAAACTAAAGGTGATAAGGATTATATTATGGTTGTTATCTACCTAGTATTTTCTCGAAAAATTAAAGATAAATAAGCTTGTAGAAGATAATTTAATTACTTGTATGGACGCGGGTTCGAATCCCGCCGACTCCACTCTTTTATAAATCCTCAATTTTTTTTTAAAGATTTTTTAATTATTGGAATGTAATATTATGAAATCATTAATAAATCATCTATTTAATGTAAATAAATATAGTTTAGATTCATTTTAAATAATTATTTATTATTTTGGATTTTAAACAAATCATTTAACTATATGAAAAATTTAGTATTAACTTTCTTATTAATTTTTTCTATTTCAGCTAATGCTCAATATGCAGTTATGTCTGCTGTTGATTTAACTGAAAATGGAGAAAATGACTACTTAGCTTTAGAAGAATTTTTTTCTGAAATTAACAAAGAAGCCGTGAAATTGGGGCTTCAAACAGGTCAGTCTGTATGGAAAAGAACTCTAAAAGAGGGCGACCAAGACAATGCACCTGAATATTTTATTTTTAACACTTATTCTTCAATGGAACAAATGCAACAAGGAATTAATTGGCCGGAATTAGCTCAAAAAGTCTATAAAGGCAAAATGTCAAGAAGAGCAATATCAAAAATGTTTGATAACTCTAGTTATGTTGCTGAAAAAGAAAGAAGATCATATGTACTTAGGGTTGTAGATGCAACTATTAGATCAGGTGGAAAGATTAAAAAAGGTGATAAGGCTACTATAAATTTAATGAACAAAAAAACTGATGATTTTGAATCATATGAGTCTGAAGTTTGGAAACCAATTGCTGAAAAAAATATTTTACAAGGTAACTTAAGACAATGGATTTTAGTTGAAGCCATAGACAGATCAGAGAATGCTTATGATGGGTGGACTCACATGGCTTGGAACCTAAGAGCTGAAAATCCTGGAGAATGGTATAGCCCTTCAGGTTTTAAATGGGACAAACTTTGGGAAGGAATTGAATCATCAAGAGATATGGCTGATGCAGTTGAGCTTACATGTGTATTCTCAGCTGAAGATTAATATTAATTTAAATTTTAAAACATGAAAAAACTTTTATCAATTTTTATTTTATTTTTTACTTTAAGTGTAACTGCTCAATACACAATTATTAGTGCAGTAGACTTAAATGAAGGAATGGAAGAAGACTACCTAAAACTAGAGGAATTCTTTTCCCCTATTCATAAGCTGGCAATAGAAAAAGGAATACAAACTTTTCAAGCAGTTTTCAAAGTTGTAGAGTCGAATGACGAGGGAGAAAATTCAGCAGATTACTTTATTATTACTGGGTTTAACAATAAAGAAGAGCTTGATGCATATAATAACAGTTGGACTTCAGATGACTGGTTAAATTTAGCATATGAAGCTCACAAAGGAAAAATGTCAAGAGCCTCTGTTAGAAAGTATATGAATTCTGTTGGCTCTAAAAGTAAAGAGAGAAGAAATTATCATATCAAAAATGTTGATCAAACAATATGGGCTGGAGGAGATTTAAAACCAGGAGAAAGAATGTCAATTACTTCAACAATTGCTAAGTCTGATGATTTTGAATCTTGGGAATCTGAAATAATTAAACCTATAGTTAATAATGAAATTATGATGGGTCAACATAGATGGTGGGCTCTTTCAAAAATTTATGAGAGAACAGAAAATGCATACGAGGGTATTACTCATTTTTTCTTTAATATTCCAGTTCCTGGTGCTGCAAGAACAGGTTGGGATGACCTAGGAAAAACTTTTAAAGGACAAAAACTAAGAGAGGGTGTTCAATCTGCAAGTGAGCATCAAAATTATGGACTTTTAGAGCTCGTATCAATTAATAACTAATAAACCAATTTTTATTAGAAAAAAAACCCACCTTTATGGTGGGTTTTTTATTTTTGCATAATGTATAAAGATCAAATAACTTCGTTTTTAAGTAGTAATGGAATTCCTGAAGGTCTATCAGACATATTGGCATCTGGCTTAATTTTAGTTTCTATAGTAGGAATAATTGTAGTAATTAATTTTATAACAAGGAATATAATTCTATCTTTTTTTAAAAGAATTGCAAAATCTACTTCATCATCTTTTGATGATTTATTGATTAAAAATAGAGTTCCAAGATTAGTTTCATTTATTCCTTCATTATTTTTTCTTTTTTGGGTAGTCCCAATATACAATCAAGACTTTTTAATTATTCTAGAAGCTTTGACAATAATCTTATTTATCGTAACTGTTAGGTCGGTATTAGCTACCGTAAAAGACTATTTTAAATTAAGTTCTTCTCTTAGACATATTCCTATTGACAGCTACATTCAAGTTATAATGATTTTTATTTGGTTTGTAGGAATAATACTTATTCTATCAGTTTTAACTGGAAGAGAGATAGGGACTTTCTTAGCTTCAATAGGTGCGTTATCAGCAATTATTATTTTAGTTTTTAGAGACACTATTTTAGGCTTTGTATCAAGTATTCAAATTACAGTTAACGATACTGTTAGAATTGGTGATTGGATTACCATGAAAAAAGAAGATGCAGATGGAACTGTTATTGAGGTAAATCTTTCTACAGTTAAAGTTCAAAACTTTGACAATACCATTACTACAATCCCTACCTATAAACTTGTATCTGACTCATTTATTAATTGGAGAGGAATGGAAGAGTCAAAAGGAAGAAGGATTAAAAGATCTTTATTAATTAAACCAAGCTCAGTAAAGTTTTTTAATTATGATGACATAGAAAACTTAAAGAAAGTAAAGTTAATTTCAAACTATTTAAATAATAAGACTGAGGAAATAAATACTTATAACAAAGACAATAAAATAGACAAATCTATATTACTTAATGGAAGAAACCTCACTAATATTGGGGTATTTAGAATATATATAGAGGAATATCTTAAAGCTCACCCATTGACTAATGAAGACTTAACTTTAATGTGCCGACAACTCGAGCCAACTTCACAGGGTATACCTATTCAGATATACACATTTTCAAAAGACAAAGAGTGGACAAAATACGAGAGTTTAACCTCTGATATTTTTGACCACCTTCTATCTTCTGTTAAGTATTTTGATTTAGAATGTTTCGAACTAAATCAAGCAATTTCTAGTTAATACCACTTCCAGCTAAATGTGGAGGGTTTAGCTCCTTAATTTGATTCTCTATAGATTCCAACTCTACTATTAATGATTCAATAACAGCCTTAGATTCATTAAACATTTTTCTTGCTATTTCAAGGTTAGATGAATTAAGCTCAGTTGGACCATAAGAAGTTGATAACCCTTGCATAGCTATTCTTATTCTTGTTGCAATAGTTACTCTATCCCACTCACCTATCTCAGCTCTAGCAGGGTTTCCATCTAATTCATATTCAACATTGTTGTATTTAGATTTGAAATCAGCAATTTTTTTAATCATTTCTGGAGAGAAATCTTCTAGTTCCATCGAAGCTTTTTCTAATAACTGAACTTTAGCTTTCATTAAATTAAATTCATCATCATACTTTGACATTTCAATATAAAGTGATGAAACCATATTTCTAAAGTTATTGTAATCATCATATGATGAACCTTCTAAAGTTCCTTTTCTTAACGGATTTACATTAAAAGAAACAGGTCCATCAAGCTTCTCTACAGATCCATTATTTTCAAGATAAAGCTCTGCTTGGTATTCACCAGGTGTTACATATGGGCCTGATGGATTGAACCACCAATTAGACTGACCTCTTCCAGCTCTAACCGGGTAATAACTTTTATGTCTTAGATTCCAGGAAATTTTTCCTGATCCATTTGAGGCATTTTGCTTAATATTTCTAATATGATTGCCATTAGAGTCCTTAATTGTAAGAATTATACTTGGAGATTTTTCCTGCATTTCATTAGCTAAGTTATCATAGCCAGGAAATGGTATATCATTATTATCTGCATTAAGTTTTCTTTCACTTTGAATTCTATTTGATTTAGAAGTTTTAGGAATATCATTTAAATGATAAGTAAATACTGCTCCATAAGTAGGATTTTTAGCTAGGTAAAATTGACCTCCAGTATTTCCTAGAGAATTTCTAGGTCTAAATAACTTTGCGTCTCTAGGCTTAAATAATTTACCCTTAGCTGATAGGTTTTCTTCTGTCATTTCTCTTAATGCGCTATAGTCATCCAGAACAAAGAAACCTCTACCAAATGATGCTCCAACAAGATCATTTTCTCTTTCTTGAATTACTATATCTCTAAACGAAATAGTTGGTGTTCCACCAAGTTTTTGCCATGAATTACCACCATTTAAAGATGTATAAATACCAAATTCAGTTGCAAGGAAGAATAAATCTTTTTTCACATGATCTTGAACGAATCTCCACACAAGTGTATTGTCCGGAATATTATTAGATATTGACTCCCATGATTCACCGAGATCTGTGCTTTTAAATAGATAAGGTGATAAATCTCCTTCTTTGTGATTATCTAATGATACATAAACAGTATTAGAATCGTATAGATCAGCTTTTATATCATTTACAAAGCTTCTTTCAGGAAGGCCTAGTTTAGTTACAGGAATAGATTTCCATGATTCACCACCATTTGATGTGACTTGAATAAATCCATCATCTGTACCAGCCCAAATTAAACCTTCCTTAACAGGAGATTCAGACAATGAAGTAATTGTGTTATACTGAGACATTGCTTTAACATCCCATGCATTATCCCAACTTTGCTTTCTTCCCATAATAGGAAGTTCAATACGATTTTCATTTCTAGTCAAGTCAGCAGAAATTGGATTCCAGCTATCTCCCCTATTATCTGATTGCCATACTCTGTATGATCCAATATATATTCTTGCTGGATCATGAGGACTAACTAGGATTGGAGTATCCCAGTTATATCTTTCATGAGGGTCACCCTCTAAAGGTTGAGGCTGAATAAAAACTTGCTCTCCAGTCTCTAAATCAATTCTATGAAATCTACCCTCTTGAGTAGTAGCGTAAATAATATTGTTATAAACTGGGTCAGTTGCTGATTGATGTCCATCTGCAAATAAAGTTTTATACCAATCTCTATTAGTAATTCCAGCTGCTTCATCTGTTGCAGAAGGTCCACCAGCAGATCCATTATCTTGTGTTCCACCAAAAATATGATAGAATGGTTCAGCATTATTTACAGCTACTTTATAAAACTGAGTAAGAGGTAAATTTAAAAAATAATGCCAGTTTTTTGCTAAATCAAAACTCTCATATATTCCAGCATCAGTTCCAACCATTATGTAATCTGGATCACTTTCTTTAAAAGCAATGGCATGATGATCACTATGCTTTTGCCTTCTTCCCTCAAGTTCTCTAAAATTTTTTCCTCCATCATCAGACGTTAGTATTTGAACGTTCATTAGATAAAGTCTGTCAAATTTGTGAGGACTAGTATATAGCTCTTGATAATAGTGAGGACCAGTTCCACCAGAAACAGTGTTTGACATTTTTGTCCAAGACTCACCTCTATTAACTGATTTGTAAACACCACCCTTGGTTCTGTCAGTTTCAATAGCTGCATAAACTACATCATTGTCTTGGTAAGACATTGCAATACCAATTTTACCAAGATTTGATTTAGGTACTCCATTTGAAAGTTTTTTCCATGTATTTCCGTTATCATCTGACCTATGAATACCTGAACCAGGTCCTCCACCCATATAGGCTGCAACAGTTCTATGTCTATCCCAAGTTGCAGCATATATTATGTTTGGATATCTTGAATCCATCATAATATCTGTAACACCGGTCCACTCTGAACCACCTAAAATTTTATTCCAGGTTTTACCTCCATCGATAGTTTTAAATAATCCTCTATCTCCACCGCTAGACCAAAGAGGTCCCTGAGATGCAACATATACAACATTTGAATCTTCTGGATGTACAATTATCTCAGAGATATGCTCTGATTTCTTAAGTCCCATATTTTTCCATGATTTACCTCCATCCATACTTTTATATACTCCGTCTCCATATCCAACATGTCTTCCACCAACATTTTCGCCTGAACCAACCCAAATTATACTTGGATTAGAGGGGTCAATAGTTATTGAACCAATTGAATATACTGGCTGCGAGTCAAATATTGGATTCCAAGTAGTACCAGCGTTATCAGTCATCCATACACCACCAGAACCGACAGCAACATACCAAATATTTTCATTATCTGGATGTATAGCTATATCGGCAATCCTTCCAGATAAAAATGCTGGACCAACATTTCTAAATTTAAATGCATTAAGAGAAACTTTTTCAGTACTAGTATTCTCTTTTTGATTTTTTTTTCTTTGTGAATTAGCATCTATTGGAGTAAACAATAGCAATGTAATTAGAGCAATTAGTAGTTTTTTCATATTAATGTTTTTAGATTTGACCTAAATCGGCCTAAAAAGTTTGTTTAAATATAGTGATATTAAAATATTTCTGCAATCATACATCTAGCACTTCCGCCACCAAATTTTTCAATAGTTTTAATGTCAGAATGTATAATTTCAGTGTGCTTTAATATTTTAGATAATTGGTCAGGTTTAATGGAGCTGAAAGCACTTGAACTCATAATAAGCTTTGGATTTAAATCTTTATCAATTAATTGAATACAATTTCCTAGGTAAGAACTCATTTGATCGTATGATATATCAATTATTTCTAATTCAGAATCTTCAAGAGATTTAATTATGTTGTTTTTCTCGTCCTGATTTTTAACAGATTCAAGACAAATTATAGAAAAGTTATTACAGATTGACATCAAAACATTAGTATGATAAATAGGTTT
>MDTB01160013.1_pt1 | contig 12413 bp, 7 predicted proteins | sample 811161 | NCBI WGS metagenome assembly MDTB01 (sample SAMN05326650, study PRJNA326480) | marine metagenome | isolation source: seawater | place: Mediterranean Sea | collected 2009 | reverse complement strand
TGCCTGAAGATATTGATCACTTTGAACCTATTCTTGAAAAGGCGATAAACCGTCTGCCTATCCTTGCCGAAGCGGGGATACAAACCTTTTTCAATGGCCCAGAAAGCTTCACTTCTGATAATCGCTATCTGATGGGGGAGGCGCCAGAGGTGAAGAACTTTTTCGTTGCTGCTGGCTTTAATTCGGTCGGTATCCAATCGGCTGGCGGCGCTGGCATGGCGTTAGCGCAATGGATGGATAAAGGCAATGCGCCAATGGATTTATGGGATGTTGATATTCGCCGCATGATGCCGTTTCAAGTCAATCGGTCATATCTGCGTGAACGGGTAAGCGAAACATTGGGCTTGCTTTATGCTGATCATTTCCCTTATCGGCAGGTTGCAACAAGCCGTTTGGTGAAACGCTCACCTATTCATCACAGGCTAGAAGAACAAGGCGCTTGCTTTGGTGAAGTCAGCGGTTGGGAAAGGGCAAATTGGTTCTTGCCAGCCAGTGCGGCGGCGCAAGGGCTGAAGCCTGAATATCAATATTCATGGAAACGCCAAAACTGGTTTGACTATAATGCAGCAGAGCATAAAGCTGTGCGTAATCATGTTGGGATGTTTGATATGTCCAGCTTTGGCAAGATTATGGTCATGGGGAAAGACGCCGAAGCCGTGTTACAGAAAGTCGCTTGTAATAATGTTGCTGTCGAAACTGGCAAGATTGTTTACACGCAATTCTTAAACTCAGATGGCGGTATCGAGGCTGATGTCACTATCACAAGGCTGAATGCTGATCGGTTTATTGTGATCACGCCGGCGGCTACTATTCAGCGTGATCTCAACTGGATCAATCGCCATATTCCTGATGACGCGCATTGCTCGGTTCTGGATGTCACCGCAATGGAATCCGTTCTGGTTGTTATGGGCCCCGAAGCCAGAGATTTTCTTCAGCCATTAATCCCGCAATCACTGACCAATGATGCATTTCCATTTGGGTCGATGCAAGAGATTGAGATTGGTCATGCTTTGGCACGCGCGCACAGGGTATCCTACGTTGGTGAGCTAGGCTGGGAGCTTTATGTATCAAGCGATATGGCGGTGCATGTTTACGATGCTCTGATGACAAGAAGCCAGGATCATCCGCTAACCTTATGCGGATTGCATACGCTGGATTCGTGCCGTATTGAAAAGGCATTTCGTCATTTTGGCCATGATATGTCTAGTGAAGATCATATTCTTGATGCTGGATTGGGCTTTGCCGCCCGCATTAATAAGCAATCAGGTCGGTTCGGTAATTTTATAGGCCGTGATGCTGTTATCCAGCGCAAAGAAGACGGCGTTAAGTCACGCATGATGCAATTCCGGCTCAATGATACAGACCCTTTACTTTATCATAATGAGCCAATTATCCGCGATGGTCAGATTGTAGGGTATCTGACCAGCGGCAATTATGGACATCATCTTGGAGGTGCGATTGGCATGGGGTATGTGCCATGCCGTGATGCCAATGATGATGCCGCCGCTATGCTTGCCTCTGAATATACAATTAATGTCGCAGGTATAGATATTTCAGCAACCGCAAGCCTAAAGCCGATGTATGACCCAGATGCATCTCGGATGAAAGCGTAAACACTTCTTAAAGAGGAGGTACAGTCATGAGAACATATCCTATCCCTCAATCCCCAAGATCAGTACGCAGGGCAGGTGGCAGGCAAGCGAGGAAAGAGCTTCGTTCAGCGCCGTTATCAGATGATATTCGTCCAGTTCGCCCGGGGCTGTCTGGCGGCTTATATAAGCCGGTTGATGATAGCGGTGTTGCCGCAATCACCGATACCGTCTTTCAGATATTAGAAGAAATTGGTCTATCCCAAGCGCCAGAATCGGGTATCCGCTATATGACTGATGCGGGGGCAGTTTGCGGTGATGATGGCCGTGTTAGATTCTCACGAATGTTGGTAGAAGACACGATTGCTAAATCGGCACGGCAGATCACCTTACATGGCCAAGTGCCGCAACATGATCTGGATTTAAGTGGATCAAAAGTGCATTACGGCACGGCTGGTGCTGCGGTGCATCTGGTTGATGTTGTAGGCAGGATTTATGATGAAAGCCGACTTCAGGATATTTATGATGCCGCCCGCATAGTTGAAAATATGGATAATATTCATTTTTTCCAACGTCCGATGGTAGCCCGTGACATCACTGATGCGCGTGATCTTGATCTGAACACGCTCTATGCGTCAATCATGGGGACGCGCAAGCATGTCGGTGTCAGCTTTACTGAGGCTGAATATGTTCCCGAAGCATTGGAGATATTACATAAAGTCGCTGGTGGCGAAGACAAATGGCGGGCCAGACCTTTTGTGTCTAACTCAAATTGTTTTGTTGTGCCGCCGTTGCGGTTTGCCACCGAATCCTGCCTCGTCATGGAGGAAGTCATCAAAGGCGGAATGCCCGTGTTATTGCTATCAGCGGGGCAAGCTGGCGCGACGGCACCAGCTAGTATTGCAGGTGCGGTTGCACAAGCGGTAGCTGAGGTATTGGCTGGACTTGTCTATGTCAATGCCATGGTGCCGGGGCATCCGGCAATATGTGGGACATGGCCGTTTGTATCTGATTTGCGGACTGGTGCCATGTCTGGCGGTTCCGGTGAGCAAGGCTTGCTGACAGCCGCATGTGCCCAGATCATTAATCATTTCGGGCTTCCGTCAGGGGCAGCATCTGGCATGGCAGATGCCAAGATGCCCGATGCTCAATCAGGCTATGAAAAAGGGTCAACCGCAGTCATGGCAGGGCTGTCAGGGTTAAATATGGTTTACGAATCTGCCGGGATGCATGCCTCATTGCTCGGCTTTTGCCTGGAAAGTTTGATTATCGATAATGATATGCTAGGGCAATTATTGCGTTGCGTTAGAGGCATTGAGGTCAATTCCGATACCCTCAGCGTTGATGCCATGCGTGATGTCTGCATTGATGGCCCGGGGCATTATTTGGGGCATGATGCAACGATCAAAGTTATGCAAACCGAATATGTCTATCCACAACTGGCTGATCGTTCATCACCAAAAGAATGGGAAGAAAATAGCAAACCAGACTTGTTGGAACAGGCGACAAAGAGCAAAAATAAAATCCTCAAAACCATTTTCCCAGATCATATCCCCGAGCAGGTTGATGAGCTAATCCGTCAGCAACATAATATCCTGCTTAAACGGAAGGAACAGATGGTCTAACCGGTATTACTGAGAATATAAGCGGTTATCACACCGATAGCCGCTTTTTTTAATCCACTATTAGTAAAATATTCTAATGTTGGTCGCCGTAATAAAGCGTCACGGTATGTTTTGCCTCAGCAAAGAATAGCCAGCGTTCGACCATTACTCCGGCCAGATGAAAAAGCGCGGCAAGGACAAGCAAAGCCGCTGATTGTGGATAGAGCCCAAGCACTAAAAGCGGGATGATAGCGGCAAGAATAAAGGCAATGATAGCCAGCCGAACAGCATGTTTGCGGGCGACAACAAATCCCATTTCATGTTGCAGCCAGTTTTCTTCGGTATGCGGCGGCATAATCATTCGTACTTTGCCAAGCGCACCAAGACCTGTTGCCGTTTCAGGGGTAGAGCCTGAGCCTTTGCTGCCAGCAAGGTTCCACCATAATATCTTGATCAGACTTGCCACAGCAATCATTCCAATACCCCATTGGCTAAGCTCAACAGAGGGATTGCCAGCAAGGCCAGCTAACGCAGCGGCAAGCAAACAGCCGCCAGCCAATGCCAAGACAACAAACACCACAGGCGTTAATATATGATACCAACGGGCGATGGTTTTCAATGAGGCATAGATCATAGCTGTTGTATAAATAGTAATCAGGCTCATGATGCTAAGGATGATGCCGAGCCATGGCCGTGCTTGTCCTGACATGAGATGATCCAGAAAATAGCCAGCCAGGACAATAGTGGTCAAGGCCGCCATGACGCCTTCACGAGATAACCATGAGCTTCGCCATTGTGAGAATGCGCGCCAAGCCCGTTCAGGATGACCAAGATGCAAGGCGGAAGATAATACGCCTGCCCCAATCAACCCTAAAGCGACAGCCGCGTGAACAATCACCCATAAAGGTGATGACGCCGCAAGCCAGCCAAGACCGATCAAAAAAGTCAGGCCAAGGCCAAGACCGGATAATGTTGTAAAGATAATCAGCGAAGCCGCAGGACGCATAATTGTCTCCTATCCTGGAAGCTGATCAAGAGCCTGATCAAGCCATTTCCAAAACCCTTTAGGTGTTGTTTTCTTTGCCATTGATACCAGATCAACATCTTCGATCTCATGGCGTGGGCGCGGTCGTGGCGGCAGGTATTTATTGACTGGCTTAGTGTCTTGCTCAGGCATGAGATCATAGCCGCCACGTTCAGCCACAAGCAGACTCACATCCGATGTCGGATCATTCAGATCACCAAAATGTCTGGCGCTGGTTGGGCATGTCCGAACACAAGCAGGGACGCGATCTTCTTCCTCAAGATGCGTGTTATAGATGCGGTCAACACAAAGCGTACATTTTTTCATAACCCCTTCGGCAGGGTCCATTTCTCTTGCCCCATATGGACATGACCATGCGCATAACCCACAGCCGATACACCAATCTTCATTAACCAGAACAATGCCGTCTTCCTGGCGTTTATATGAAGCCCCTGTCGGGCAGACCGTGACGCAAGGCGCATCATCGCAATGCAGGCAGGATTTAGGAAAATGCACGACGCGCGCTGCTTCCGCCTCGCCAGCCTCAAAAGCATGAACACGGTTCAGCCACGCCCCTGTCGGATGCGCGCCATAAGGGTCGCTATCGGCTAATGGGGCGCCGTATCCTGCGGTATTCCATTCTTTACAGTTAACAACACAGGCCTGACAGCCAACACAAATATCTAGATCAATAACCAGACCAAGTTTTTTCTCAGTCGAAGAAGGCAGACAGGTCACTATTTTTTCTCCCTTTTACTGGTGGCAATAATCTTGTCGCCGTAACGCAATAGATGAGGGGGCTCAGACAAATTCGGCGGTGCCGCCAAAATCGGAAAATCAGGTTCAATAACAGGATTGTCACTGGCCTCGGCTTTGGTGATATTTACTTTCAGGTCATACCACGCCGCTTGTCCAGTAATTGGATCAGAGTTTGACCAGCGTAAGCCATCACCTTTCATCGGCAATAATTCATGGATCAGATGATTAAGCAAAAACCCTTTGCGGGCTTCGGGTGCATCAGCATCTAATTGCCATGCGCCGCGCCGCTTACCGATAGCATTCCATGTCCAGACAGTATTAGGATTAATACCTTCCATAATAGCAACAGGGACTTTGATTTTGCCGTGATGTGAGGCCACCCATACCCAGTCACCATCTTGCACATCAAGTGAGCGAGCCAAATTACCGGGGATGAATAATGGATTATGGCCATGGATTTGCCGTAGCCATGGGTTTTGTGATCCCCATGAATGATACATCGCCATCGGCCGCTGTGTCAGGGCATGGATTGGATATGTATTGGCATCAACGGCACTTCCCTCAAATGGCTCATACCAGATGGGCAGCGGCGTGAAACACGTTTTGATCTGTTGCCGCATATGCTCAGGTGGCTGAATTTTGCCATGACCTTCGGCGGCTAAACGGAACTTTTGCATCTCTTCGGAATAAATCTGAAAGCAGTAAGGCTCAGGCTTGTCATAGAACCCCATTCGGACAGCAAAATCTTGATAATGGCTATTTGCCATTTTGAAAAAGCGGGCGTTTTCAGGCAATTCTTCTGACCAGAAGCCGCCATGTTCAATATAGGCATTGATCTGATCTGCATTCGGCTCACCGCGGCCAGCCATATCACCCTTATCGCCTCTAAAGCCAGCTAGGGGGCCAATCCCAGGCTTGCGTTGGTGCTTGGTCATATAATCGGCATAATCCGCATAAAGTGGCTGACCATCCGCATCAACCATGCCCGGCAAGCCAAGCCTTGCCCCTAAATCCAGGAGAACAGACTGAAATCCACGGACATCACGATTAGGTTCAACAACCGGCCAACGGATCGCATCAGCAACGCTGTCAGGCTCACATATCGGGCGGTCTAATAAGGAAATACAGTCATGACGTTCCAGATAGGTCGTATCGGGCAAGATCAGGTCAGCATAGGCAACCATCTCAGATGAGTAAGCATCTGAGTAAATAATCTTTGGAATACGATAGTCGCCTGTTTCAGGGTCTGTTTCGGTTAACATATCAATGACGCCGCGCGTATTCATGCTCGAATTCCACGCCATATTTGCCATATACATAAACAACACATCGACCTTATAAGGATCACCAGCATAGGCGTTTGAGATCACCATATGCATCAAGCCATGCGCCGATAATGGCGCATCCCATGAATAGGCTTTATCAATCCGGCTCGGTGTTCCATGAGCATCAACCAGCAGATCATCTGGTGATAACACATAGCCCAATGGCGCCCCCGGCAGAGGCGTGTTGGGTTTCACTTGTTCGGCTTTACCAGCTGGCCTTGGATGGATATGGGCAGGCTTTGGATAAGGCGGCTTGAAGCGGAAGCCGCCGGGGGTTTCAACACTGCCAATGAGGATTTGTAAAACATGCAAAGCCCGGCAAGTCTGAAAACCATTAGAATGGGCAGATATGCCGCGCATGGCATGCATGGATACAGGGCGGCCAATCATTTGCTCATGGCGCTCACCTTTCCAGTCAACCCATGGCTCATCAATGACAACTTGCCGCGAAAATGCCGCCTCAGCGATTGATTTAGCCAAGCCATAAACGCGGGCGGCAGGTATTCCTGTTTTGCCTTCGGTTGCTTCTGGACTGTATTGCTCATCTAGCCATTCATCAACCATCAACATGAAAGACGGCACAGCGATTGAACCTGATGTATCCTTAATCTCGCCTTTTAATTCGGGGCGTATACCGGCCTTATCAAAGGCAACGGGCTTACCTGTTTTGCCATCAATGACTTGAGGCTTATTATCCTTATCACGCAAAAATAACCCGTCATCAGACTGTCCGGGATTGCGAATAACCAGCCAGGGCGAATTGGTGTAACGCATCAGATAATCAAGATCAATGTGACCTGTTTTCATCAAGACATGGATCAGCGACATGATGAGCAAGCCATCTGTGCCTGGGGTGATACCCACCCAATCATCAGCGACAGCAGAATATCCTGTTTGCACGGGATTTACAGAAATAGTGTGGATGCCACGGTCTTTTAATTTGCCTAAGCCAATTTTGAGCGGGTTGGAATCGTGATCTTCGGCAACACCAAAGAGCAAGAATAATTCTGTCCGCTCCCAATCAGGTGAGCCAAACTCCCAAAACGCGCCGCCAATGGTATATATCCCTGCCGCCGCCATATTGACCGAGCAAAAGCCGCCATGCGCGGCAAAATTAGGAGTGCCAAATTGTTGCGCCCACCATCCGGTAAGCGCCTGGCTTTGGTCGCGCCCGGTAAAGAAAGCCAGCTTCTTAGGGTCTTTTTCACGAATAGGCTTGAGCCATGAAGTTGCTAATTCCAGCGCCTCTTGCCATGAGACAGGCGCAAACTTACCTTCGCCACGCTTGCCAACACGTTTAAGCGGTGACTGCAGTCGGGCAGGCGAAAGATGCTGCATAATTCCAGCCGAGCCTTTAGCGCAAAGCACCCCCTGATTAACAGGATGATCCCGATTGCCCTCAATATAGCGGATCTCATCGCCTTTCATATGGACGTTAATTCCACATCGACAGGCGCACATATAGCAAGTCGTTTTGGCTATGCGATCTGAAGGCTCGGGAGATAAATCTAGATTCTTGTCATCTGGCATAAGTTTTGTTCTCTTAAAAGAATGCTAATTAGAATATATTTGCGCGGCAAGCGCAATCGAAGCTATTCTTGCGGCAGGTGGATCGGCTCGACTTGTCAGCATAATTGGCACTTTGCCGCCCGTGACAACACCGGCAGCGCAGGCGCCTTTGAACCAAACAAGCGATTTGAATAACAAATTGCCGGCGGTTATTTCCGGCATGATAATGGCATCAGCATGGCCAGCCACAGGGTCATTATCCAGGCCTTTAATGGCGACGGCATCCGGGCTGATGGCAAGATCAAATGATAAAGGCCCCGAGATATCGGCATTATCCAGATTTGCCTTGCCCCAATCTGCCAATTCTCTGGCGGCAAGTGATGAGGGAATAGAAGCAATAGGTTTTTCCGTCGCAGAAATCACAGCTATTGCTGGTCTGGCTATACCTAATGCCTGCGCCACATGGATAAGCTCGATCATCATGGTTTGACGGGTTTTCATGTCAGGTGCAACATTGATGGCGGCATCTGATATTAATAATGGCTTGCCGCCATCGGCAGGGAACATGGCAAAGATATGCACCATGCGCTTATCGCTCCTGATGCCATTACCCTGTCTTAGCATGCCTGACATAAATCGGTCGGTATGAACATGACCTTTCATCACCGCTTGCACCATGCCTTCATTAACAAGATCAATGCCAGCGTTGACAATGGCATCCTCATCATTGGCATCGGTAATCATAATCTCGGATAGGTCCCAATTCAATTCTTTGCCAAGGCGATTGATAATTTCCTTATCGCCAATCAAATGGGGGTTTGCTATGCCTTCCTGGCTAGCGATCATTGCGGTTTCCATCACCACGAGCGTATTTGCACCAACGATTGCCACTGCAAAATCACCACCTGTACTCTGGCGCGCCTGGGTGAGCAGCCAATCAGGGCAAGTTGGTTTGACATTTGTCAAAAATGATGTGCCAGTATCTGTCATCGGGCTTGCGGGGGGGTGGTTTATGTGGTGATTGTTAAGCATTTTTTCATGGTTATTTTTATGGTGCTTCCGGTTAAGTGTTTGGTGCAAACAGGAGAACATGAAACCCTCGTTCTCCCATTCACAACACATTGAATTACCCAAAGATACGGGTCAAGGCTTGATCCACCGCATCAGTAATCTGATTAATATCATCCTTGGTTGCGATGAGTGCAGGGCTAAAGCAAAGGGTATTGTTAAACCCTGGTAGTGAGCGGTTAGTTGCCCCAATGACAACGCCTTGTTGCATACAATCAGCAACAACCGCCTGAACCATTTTTTCCGCTGCCGGCTCTTTAGATTGGCGATCTGCCACCAGTTCCGCGCCGATAAATAAACCCTTGCCCCGAACATCACCAATGACCGCATGCTTTTCGGCTAGCGCGTTGAGATTATCAATCATATGCGCGCTCATGGCATTGGTATTAGCAAGCAGGCCTTCATCCTCAATAATACGCATGTTTTCAATAGCTGCCGCAGGTCCAGCAGTGCATCCTCCAAAGGTTGAGATATCACGGAAGTAGTTCATCGGATCACTGGCGTCATCCTTAAACATGGAAAACACCTCTTCGGTGGTAACCAGACACGCGATGGCAGCATAACCCGACGCTACCCCCTTTGCCATGGTGACGAGGTCTGGCTTAATGCCATAATTCTGATATCCGAACCATGTGCCAGTCCGGCCAACCCCGCAAACAACTTCATCAATATGGAGCAAGATATCATATTTTTTACAAATCTCCTGAACGCGCTCCCAGTAACCTTCGGGCGGAGTAATCACCCCGCCACCTGCCGTCACCGGCTCAAGGCAAAGGGCGCCAACCGTATCAGCACCTTCCGCCAAAATGACGTCTTCAATAGCGTCAGCCGCGCGCTTGCCATATTCTTCGCCAGTCAAATCCCACTGAGCGCGGTATTCCAGACAATGTGGAACGCGCACAAATCCGGGTGTATAAGGGCCATATTGTGCGTTCCGTTCATCTTGGCCACCTGCTGATAAACAGCCGATTGTGGTGCCGTGATAATCTCTATCCCGATAGAGAATCTTATGCTTTTTCCCGCCATAGCGTTTATGCGCAATCTGGCGCACCATTTTGAAGCCTTTCTCATTCGCTTCCGAGCCCGAATTACAGTAATAAACACGCGAAAGACCGGGCATTTTATCAAGCAACATTTCAGAGAAAATCGCCCCTGGAACAGACCCTGCCGAACCAGCAAAATAATTCAGCTTAATGAGCTGATCTCTAACCGCATTGGCAATGCTTTCCCGACCATAGCCAACATTGACTGTCCAGACACCGCCAGAGACAGCATCAATATGTTCTTTGCCTTTTTGATCCCAGACGCGCATCCCCTTGCCTTCGACAATGATGCGAGGCTCACTAGTCTCAAAAGGTTTATGCTGGATCAGGTGATGCCATATGTGAGCGCGATCCAGCTCAACAATTTGCGATATATCATTATCGTAAAATTTACCGTCCATCTTCAGGCTCCTCAAAAGCAAAGTTCGATTATTCTCTAAATAAGAATGGAATAATTTTATTAAATTGAAAAGGCAAAATTTTTGTATTTCAAAACATATTATAGCCGTATAGATAAACTGGCAAGTCATCGTTTTCTTGAGTTAAATTAAATAAAAAGATATGGAAAAATAAAGTTTTGCTTGTGCGAAGTTTGCATTTAATGTTCTCTATTGAAACAATCTATGTGAGGAGAAAAAAATGACTAAATATAGTAAATTTTTAGCAGGTGCTGTTGTTGGTGCAACAAGCATTGGTGCTGTTTCAATGGCGCAAGCCGCTGATAGTGTTAATGTCGCGTTCTTTCTGGAATGGGCGACCCCTAATCAGATTGCAAAAGTTGATAATGTTTATGACGATGCAATGGGTGTTCCTGTTAATTGGACGGATTTTTCAACTGGTGTAGCAATGACAGAAGCGATGCTAGCTGGTGATATTGATATTGCTTATTCACAGGGCCTGGCCCCATTTGTGACGGCTATTCAGCAAGGTGCGCCGCTTAAAATGGTATCAGTTGCTGTCATTTATGAGGCGAATGACTGTTTTGTGAAAAATGGTCTTGGAATCACATCTGCCAATGCGTCAGAGCTTGAAGGAAAGACGGTGGCGGTGCCTTTGAATACCATGGCAGATTTCTCATTCCGCAAGCAAATGGCGGCATTGAATGTTGATATTTCCACAATGTCAATTGTTGACCAAGCGCCGCCAGATGGTGCGGTTTCATTGGCTGACGGTTCTGTTGATATGGCTTGTATCTTTGGTGGTGCATCAGCAAAAGCCGCTGGCGAAGTCGGCACACCAATCATGAGCACTCAAGAAAAATCTGATGCTGGCATTGGGTCTTTCGATGTTGTCTCTGTGACAGAAAAATTCGCAACCGAAAATCCTGATCTGGTTAGCGCTTTCCTCGAAGTCACCCATGAAGCCAATGCAGAATGGACAGGCTCAGATGCTCAGATCGCTAAAGTAGCGGCGGATGCTGGTATGGATGTTGAAACCACTAAGAGTCAAATGGCTGGTTTTATCTTCCCAACTGCTGAGCAACAGCTCGCGGATTACTTTGGTGAAGATGGTATTGCCGGTCAGGCAGCGGCTAGCTTGGGTGTTGTTTTTGAGAAAACAAACACCAGCAATTATAGCGGTAGCCTTGACGCCGTAATTGATGGCTCATTCATAGAGTAATCTTAACTACATGTTCAGGCAGGGTCGCTTTATGGTGACCCTGCTTTTAAGCCTTTTCGTTAAAGATATGGTTGTTTCCTTCAATGTCTGATCTGGTATGCAATGAACTATGTATGACCTTTACGGCGCCCGGTAATGGCGCCAAAGTAGAGGCATTGAAAAACATTAATTTTACTCTCAAGCAAGGCGAGTTACTGTCGGTTCTTGGGCCATCTGGATGTGGTAAGACCACGCTGTTGAATATGGTGGCAGGGTTTCTAAACCCGACATCAGGCGATTTAATGCTTGGCGGCAATAGGATAGAAGGCCCTGGTGTTGAGCGTGGTATGGTGTTTCAGCAAGGAGCGTTGTTTGAATGGTTAACGGTTAACAAGAATGTTGATTTTGGCTTGCGCATGAAAAATATGCCGGCCGCAGAAAGAAAACAATTAGTTGATAAATGGCTTGATATTGTTGGACTTGCCGGATTTGGTGATACCCCAACCTATCAGCTGTCGGGCGGTATGCAGCAGAGGGTTGCTCTTGCCAGATGCCTTGTTAATGACCCTGATCTGATTCTGATGGATGAGCCGCTGGGCGCGCTTGACGCTCTGACACGTGAGAAAATGCAGTCGCTTATTCTGGAATTATGGAAAGAGACTGGCAAGACGATTATTATCATTACGCATTCGGTTGAAGAAGCCTTGCTGTTAGGGCAAAGGCTGTTTGTGATGGCGCCACGCCCGGGCCGCATTCATAAGGAATATCAGCTCAATTTTGCTGAGCTGGGGCTGCAAGAATCGCTCCGTGACATCAAGCAGAAAAATGATTTTAACAAAGTAAGAGAAGAAATCCTGACCATGATTTGGGATATGGAAGAGGAGATCATGGGC
>MDTB01035362.1_pt1 | contig 12413 bp, 12 predicted proteins | sample 811161 | NCBI WGS metagenome assembly MDTB01 (sample SAMN05326650, study PRJNA326480) | marine metagenome | isolation source: seawater | place: Mediterranean Sea | collected 2009 | reverse complement strand
TTTCTAAAGTAAGAACTTGAAGAATGAGACCTGGAAACGTATAACTTATCATAAAAAATTACACTTTTAAGAATCTTATTCATTTTATTAAAAACTTTTTCTTTAATTATTTTTTTACCAAGATCTGGCTGGTTGGTAATTATAATTAATAAATAATTTTTATTTTTTAATTTTTTACAAGATTTTGCAATATTTGGATATAAAGAAAACTCATCCATATTTTTAGGTGCATATCCTTTTTTATTTTTAATAATACTTTTAACCAAAACGCCATCTCTATCTAAAAAAATGGCTTTGTTTTTTTTTACCACTTCGTTTTATTTTCTTGAAGCATTGGATGGGATACAATGCAATGCCAAACGACTGCTTGGTAAGCTTCTGTATATGGCGTGATAAGTTTTTTATCTACTAGAGGAATTCTAATACAACAATCTGCATTTTTTTTTGTGTATCCACCGTTATAACCAACAATTCCAAAAATTTTACTTTTTGTTAATTTAGCATATTTTATAGACTCTATTATGTTTTCACTTACTTTTCTCTTTGCATCTCCTCCACCAACAGACATAACAAATATACAGTCCTTTGAATTTAGCTTGCTAACCTTTAGCCAACCAGCAAAGGAACCTTTCCACCCCTCATCATTAATTCTTGCTGTTAACTCAGACACATTATCGGTTGGTGCATAGCTCTCAATATTACATAATTTTCTGAAATCATTTACTGCATGAGAGCAATTACCTGCGCTACCACCTACACCTATAAAAAAAATTCTACCTTTCTTTTTTTTAATTTTAATTAGTGCAAATACAAGTTTTTCAATTTCTTTAAAATCAATTCGCTTTGCAATAGATGCAACATCATTAAAATATTTATTACTAAATTTTTTTATCATAATATTTCCTTTGGTGTTCCTTTTTTAATAATTTTTCCCTTGTCCAACACATAAACTATATCGCAATTTTTAATAGTGCTTAATCTATGAGTAATGATTATTACTGTTTTGCTTGGCGAGAGTGCTTCGATGGCTTCCATTAATTTAGATTCTGTATCCATATCTAAAGCACTTGTTGCTTCATCAAAAAGAATAATTTGTGGATTTGAATATAAGGCTCTTGCAATTCCAAGCCTTTGTCTCTGACCTCCAGATAATTTTACACCGCCTTCACCAATTTTAGTGTTCTCTTTATTATCTAAATTATTTATAAAATCATCAATTTGAGCGTAATTAATTGCAAGATCAAAATTTTTTTTATCTACATTTTCTTTTTGTATTCCAAATGCAATATTATTTAAAATTGTGTCATCTGTCATGTAAATTTGTTGAGGCACATAGCTAATAATTTTTCTAAAATGATTAAGATTTTTCGTTATATCAACATCATCAATATCAATTTTTCCATTTTCAGGCGTAATTAAACCTAAAATTATATCTGCAAGAGTACTTTTTCCTGATCCACTTTCACCTATTATTCCAACCTTCATGCCTTTTGAAATAGATAAATTTATATTTTCTAATGAAAATTTTTCATTTTTATCATAGCTAAAATTAATATTCTTAAGTTCAAATAATTTTTGAAATTCTAAACTTTTTTCAGAATCATTTATTTTTAAATTTTGTAAATCTAAATTTTTTGAGGTATTTTCTAATTCTAAACTTAAATTAGTAATAACTGGAGAATTAAATTTTAAATCTTGAGCTACATTCAATAATCTATATACAGAAGGCATTAATCTAAATGCGGCAAAACCAAAGAGTGCTAAAGTAGGAAGAAGAGTAGAATAATTTTTTGCGGAACTGTCAATTGTAGCAATTATTAAAAACGTAAGACATAAAAGAGTTATCGCTTCTATAAACAGTCTTGGCAATTGTTGAATAACATACTGTTTTTTATTCATAAGAGCTAAACCAAAATTACTATTATCAAAAATTTTAGTAAAAAAATTTACAACATTAAATATTTTGATATCTCTTATTGCCCCAAATCCATTTTGTAAACTTTCTAGAGTTTTTGCCTCAAATTTTTGTCTCTCTTTACCCCATATAAATAATCTTTTTCTTAATACAAAATAAAATAAAAATGCAAATAGTGAAAATAAAACTATTATAATAATTGTTACCTGAAAATTGTAAAATAATAAAAACCCACCAATGCAAACTATAAGAAATATCTCCTGAAACATTGTAAAGTAACCTCTAAGAACAAATATTAGAAGAGAAATTTCTGCTGTTGTGTTTCTTATTAAAATTGATGAATTTACATTTGTGTGAAAAATATAAGGCATTTTTAAATAATTAAAAAAAAGTTTTTTTCCAATACTTGTTTGAATCTTGAGTGTAAATAAACTTTGAAGATGAGCCATAAATATCAAATAGATTAATTTTAATAAATAAAATAAATTAAAAAATATAAGCAAATATATTAAAAGTTCAAATCTAGAGGGATTTCCTAAATATTTTATAAATGGTTCAGTTAAAGGATAATTAACCATTAAATCTCCGTCTATTAGGATAGTCACCAAAGGTATGACCATGGTAATACCAAATGTTTCTAGTATTGAGCTAAATAAAATTAAAAATGTTAAAACTATAAAAGTTTTTTGTTCTTTAGATCCTAGAATACTAAAAGCTTTTTTAAAATTCATTTTTTACTTAAAAATATTTTAAACTTTCTTGCAATAATAAAAATTCCTGGAATATTTTATCTTTTTAAATTCAGCATTTTTATTTTTTTTTAAAAACTTATTGATTGCTTTTGTTGCTCCAGGAAAACTTTTATAATCATCGAATATTATAACTCCGCCTTTATTAACATTTTTCCATATTTTTTCTAATACAAAGTTAGTAACATGATAAAGATCGACATCTAAATTTATGAAAGAAAATCTTTTATTTTTATTTTTTATTAAAAAATGATCCAATGTTTTTAAAATATCACCTTTAATTAAACTTATATTGTTATTAAGTTTCCTTCGTATCAAGTTTTTTTTAAGAAAATTATAAGAAACAGACTGCTTGCCAGCCTCTTTTAAAAATAAATTTAATTTTCTTTTATCGCCTCTTGAAATAGTTTTAGGCGCCTTAAACTCACCAAATAGATCAAAAGCAAAAATGTTTTTTTTTTTTGCAAAGATTTCTCTAAAAATTATTAATCTAGTTAGAGAATTTCCTTTAAATACTCCAAACTCAGCAATATCTCCTTTTACATCTTTTGTTAGTTCAAAAATTTTTAATTGTGCAATAAGCTTAGATAATCTGTCGGTTGTACAAAATTGATAAAATAAATTTTCATAAAAAAATTTCATTTTTGTAAATTGACTATTCATTATTAAATTTTTCTAGATATTAAGTTTTTTTATTTATATTGTTTTACATTAAGTAAATATAACAAAATGAAAATAGGAAATATCAAAATAACAAGGTCTAATCCACCTCTAATTATTCCAGAAATGGGTATTAATCATAATGGGAGGCTTGATGTGGCTTGTAAGATAGTTCTTTCTGCTAAAAAAGCTGGTGCAAAAATTATAAAAAACCAAACGCATATTGCTGATGACGAATACAGTGTTGAGGGAAAAAAAATTAGACCAGATAATTCAAAAAAAAATATCTATGACTTGGTAAAGAAATGTCAGCTTTCTATGGAAGATGAATATAAATTAAAAAAATATACTGAACAAATAGGCATGGAATATCTTAGCACACCATTTTCAAAAGAAGCTGTTGATAGGTTGATTAAACTTAAAGTCAAAGCTTTAAAAATCGGATCTGGCGAATGTAATAACTACCCTCTGATTGAATATATTTGTAAATTCAAAAAACCAGTGATTTTAAGTACTGGGATGAACTCCTTATTAGAAATTTCTAAAGCAGTGTCTATTCTAAAAAAAAATAAAATTAATTTTGCGCTAAATCATTGTACAAACATTTATCCTGCTGATTATAATGATGCTAGATTAAACTTTATTAATGTTTTAAAAAAAAAATTCCCTAATACTTTAATAGGACTTTCAGATCACTCAAAAGATAGCTTAATTGCTTTAGCATCAATATCAATGGGTGTAAGTTTGGTTGAAAGACATTATGTTGATAGTAAAAAAAGAAAGGGGCCTGATATTTCGTCATCTATGGATTTTAATGAACTTAGAGATCTTATAGTAAAAACAAAAAACATATTCGATGCACTTAAAGATAAAAAAAAAATTTTACCAAAAGAAAAAAATGTTGCCAGATTTGCCTTTGCATCAGTTGTGAGTACGAAAAATATTTTCAGTGGTGAAATCTTAAACAAGAAAAATATTTGGGTTAAGAGACCGGGAAATGGAGATTTCTTAGCTGTTAATTATAATAAATTGATAGGAAAAAAAGTTAAAAAAAATATTTTAGCAAATAGACAAATAAAGAAAACGGATATTTTTTAAGTTGAAAAAAAAAATAATTTTCATAACTGGAACAAGAGCTGATTTTGGAAAAATAAAATCTATTTTAAAAAAAACAATAGATGAAAAATTTGAGGTTAAAATTTTTGTAACTGGAATGCATTTATCCAAAAAATTTGGTCAAACTTTTTATGAAATAAAAAAAAATTTTAATAACAATAATATTTTCAAATATAAAAACTTTAAAAAAAACCAAAGTCAGGATGTTATTTTGGCTAACACAATTTATGGTTTTTCAAAATTTTTAAAAAAATTTAAACCAGATATGGTCATTTTGCATGGTGACAGAGCAGAAGCTCTTGCATGCGCAATTTCAGCATCATTTAATAATATTTTAGTTACTCATATTGAGGGTGGAGAAATTTCAGGTAATATAGATGAGCATATTCGTCACTCAATATCAAAACTATCCCATATTCACCTAGTATCTAATAAAATCGCAAAAAATAGACTTTTGAAAATGGGTGAATTAAAAAAAAATATATTTGTAGTAGGAAGCCCAGATATTGACATCATGTCCTCTAAAGATCTTCCTAGAATTTCTGATGTAAAAAAAAGATACGGAATAAAATTTAAAGAATATATTATTTGTATTTTTCATCCTGTAACATCTGAATTATCTAAAACAAAACAACACACTGAGATTTTAGTAAAAAGTTTAATTAAATCAAAAAAAAATTATGTAATAATTTATCCTAATAATGACCCTGGCAACGAAATTATCACTACTACTTATAAAAAATTACTACAGAATAATAATTTTAAGCTAATTAAATCAATGAGGTTTGAATATTTTTTAACTTTGTTAAAAAATTGCGATTTAATAATTGGTAACTCCAGTTGTGGTGTAATTGAAGCTCCTTTTTATGGAATTGCAACAATCAATTTGGGAAATAGACAAAACAAAAGAAGTAGCGAAAAGTCAATAATCAATATTTCTTTCAACGAAAAATTGATTTTAAATAATATTAAAAAATATCTTAAAATTAAATTTAGAAAAAGTAAACTTTATGGAAATGGTAATGCTGATAAAAAAATTATCAGTATACTCAAAAAAGAAAGAATATGGAAAACACAAACTCAAAAAACTTTAAGTGATCAATAAAGCTAAACTTCTTGGAATTATTTTGGCAAGAAAAAACAGCCAAAGACTTGTTAATAAAAACTTATTAAAAATACACAATAAAAACTTAATCGAAATTACTGCTCTATCAGCAATCAAAAGTAAAATTTTTAAATCAATAATTCTTTACACTGATATAAATAAAAATAAAGTAACTACTAACAAGAATATAACTAAGTATATTACTTACTTAAAAAGACCAAAAAAACTTTCTGACAATAAGATTACTTCTGAAAAAACCCTAATTAAAATGTTTAATAACTATAAGTATTTAAAAGATTTTAAAGATCTAATATTACTTCAACCAACTTCACCAATGAGAACTTCACATGATATAAAAAAAATGTATAAAATTTATAAAAATAAAAAAATTAAATCATTAATAAGTGTAATAAAAGTTAAAAAAAAAGAAAATGATAAAAAAACTTTTTTTAAAGAAAAAAAATTTTATAAAACCAATGGATTAATTTACATTTCAAATATAAATAATTTTCTTAAAAAAAAGTATTTATACAACAAAAATAGTTATTTGTTTGAAATGTCAAAAAAAAAATCAATTGATATTGATACAAGGGCAGATCTTAAGCTAGCTAAAAAATTATTTAATAGTAAATAAATTAAGTATAAAATATTTATTTTGCAAAAATGTTAAAAATATTAAAAATATTAAAAATAGACTTTATTTTATATCAATTAACTAAAATTTTTTTACTATTTTCAAATTATAAAAAAGCAATATTTTTGGGGAAATTGTCAATTTCTATTAACAAAAAAATAATTTATGTAAAATTGCTAGCTTTAATATATGCGCAAAATAGAAACCTTAAAATGTTTATAAATACTTATGAAAATCTTATTCAAAACTATCAACTTTCTAAAACTGAAAAAATTAATGCATACATTGATTTAGGAGATGCGTATGCCGCTTCTAATAATTATAATAAAATAGAAAAGATAAAAAAAATCAATACTCTTAAAAAAACTGCTAATTTAAAATCAATAAATTGTTATTATAATTATTTAGTTAATTTTATAAAAAAAAGTAATATTTTAGATATTAATATTAATTTTTTTGAAACAGAAATTAAAAAATTAATTTTAAGTAACACAACAAAACAATCTAATTTTTTTAAAAAATTTAAAATATTAATTACAAAAAATATTGCCCCTTACAATTCAATGTGGCTTTATCTACTTTACCTTTTAAAAAAAAAAAAAGCGTATTCGACAAAAAAGCTTAAAATAAATTGCAAAAAAGATACAAAAACAGAATTTGTTATACTTATTTCATGTTCATATACTTTTTTTAAAATATTTGCTTATTTTTTAATAAAAAAAATTAGAAACTTAAATGACAATAATGTAATACATTTTCATATTGTAGATTCATTAAATATAAAAAATTATAATTTCATAAGAAAATTAGAAAATAATTTTTTAAATGTAAATTTTACTTACGGGAATAAAAGAGAAATTAATGCAGGGGATACAAGTTCTGCTCGTTTTTTAATTTGTATTGATATAATGAATTATTATAAAAAAGATGTATTCATTTCGGATATTGATAGTTATTTTTTTATATCTCCTAAAAATATTATAAACAAAATTAGATCAAATAAATATGATATGGCCTTATTTTTTAATAAAAAAAACAGCTTACCTTGGGAGAGATTCGCAGCTGGTACTAGTTTTTTTAAATACAAAAATATAAATTCGTATAGATTTTTAAAAGATATGAATTCTTATATAAATATTGCTAAAAATAATAAAAACGAAGTGCTTTGGGGTGCCGAAACTGTAGCAATGTATTATGCTTATTACAAAAATATTAAAAAAAACCAAAATATATTTGATTTTAGTAAAATTTTAAAATTAGATAATTTGATTTTAAAAGTGCCAAAAATCTTACAATTCAAAAAAAAAAATTTTTAAAACCTCAGGCAGTATTATGAATTATAATAAATTTTATTTTATAAATTTTATTATAAGTAAAATTTATAAAAAACATTAACTAAAAAACATCTGATAATAAAAAACTTCTTTTAAATATAAAATTTTTATTAGCTGGATAAATACAAAGGTTAAATTTGTAATTGTCTACAGGATTATATGGTGGTTGTCCCCATGAATTCCACCACGGCATATAACCATAAAATTTCTTGGAGAATTGTATAGAGCTTACATCTAATAATTTCTTTTTATCTTTAAAAATTTCATAAACAAATCCATTATCTTCAATCATTTGGCCATGCACTCTCCATAACATAATATCTTTATTAAAAAAGGGTCTTTCAATTTCAGATGAAAATTTCATTATAATGTCTTTGTTTATTTTACCCTCAATAAAGAAACCAAAATCAATCATTTCAAATCGACCCAATCTAACTAACAAAGGTTTTGCTTTTTGGTTTGGAAAACCAATGATAAAATCATATTTTGAGTCGATAATCTGATCTTTAACAAGATTGACCATTTTAAGATATGTGCTAAAGCCATTTGAAAATCCAGGTACAATATAGGCAGATATGTATTGAAAATAATTAATTGTTTTAGAGCTTTTAGGGCACTTAAAAATCAAGGGTATAAGGGTAGAGCTTGCCACAACCTTTTTATTTACATAACCAAGGATGACGATAGAATTATCAATTGGTGGATTTAAATAATATCGATCAATATATGATTTAGAAATTTTTTTATTATATGAAAACTCCCAACCATTCTTCCAAAAAATTAAATGTTCTTTAAAATCACTTTTATTACGACAAATAGTCCATGTAATTTTAGAAATACCTTTAGACACTACTATATTCACTAAATTTATTTCTTAAACAAATCATTTCTCTAGATCTCTAAAATTATTTATTGAATGAAAATTGCCTTTATGAATATAGCATTTAACTTTTTTCTTTTTTACAAGTTCTTGAAGTGCTGTTTCCCAGTCAGAATACTTTCTTAAAAGACTAAAATGCTCTTTTTCAATAATAAAAAAACCAATATTTATATAATATTTTGAAAACGGTTTTTCTTTAAATGAGTTAATATTATTTTTGTTATCTAAAGAAATTAATCCAAAGTCTGATCTGTAAGGTATTACGGAAATTGTTATTTTTTTTTTATTTTTGTTATGAAAACTAACTAAACTTCGTAAATTAACATCGGCTATTGTATCTCCGTAAAGTAATAAAAAATTTGAGCGTATTATATTCTCTGTCAATAAAATTCTTTTTAAAATGTCAGAATTGGATCCAGTTTTTATTATATTAATTTTAATTTTTTTATTAATATTTTCTTTTAATTTATATGATCTAAATTTTTTAAAATACTGTCCAATTAAAACATTTACTTCTTTTACAGAAAATTTACTTAAATGATCCGTTATATGTTTTAAAATCTCTTTATTTTTATATTTAATTAATGGTTTTGGTGTTAGATTCGTTAAGGGACGAAGCCTAGTTCCTTTTCCTCCAGCTAAAATTAAAACTTGCATGAAAATATTATATATAAAAATTTGTATCATATGTACTAAATATATTGTAATAAATTTTAATGTTTGGAAAAAAAATTTTAGTTGTAGCTGCCCATCCTGATGATGAAATTTTGGGCTGTGGGGCTACTCTAATAAAAGCAATAAAAGAATATAAGTCAATTGTTCAATGTGTTTTCGTAACGGACTCGACTGGGACACGATACAAAGTTGGAACTTCTGACTATAATAAAAACTGTGAATTGAGAAAAAAACAAGCAACTCATGCTTCAAAACTTTTAAAAGCAAAAAAACCTATTTTTTTAGATTTCCCAGCTATAAGAATATCTAGAGAATTATATCCAAATTTATGCCAAAAATTAGAAAAATTAATTAAAGAATTCCGTCCAAATGACATATTTGTGCATAACGGTTCAGATAATAATTATGATCATCGTATAGTTTTTGAAGCAACAATGACCGCTTCTAGACCTGGTATAAATCAGAATATTAATTCTATTTACACTTATGAAGTCCCCTCGGCTACTGATGATTACAACAAGCACCTAGGTGAGATATTTAATCCAAACTGTATTGTAAATTCAACTAAATATTTTGATTTAAAATTAAAAATACTTAAAAAATGCTATTCATCTGAAATGCGAAAATTTCCTAATTCAAGATCATTAAAATCAATAAAAAATTTAGCAATATATAGAGGCTCACAAAATAACATGCCTTTGTCAGAATCTTTTACACTTATCAAAAAAAAATATTTTAGTTAGTGATAAAAATTATCTATAAATGATAGAATTTTACTATGCTTTAAATATTTCTGGAATTCTTATTCCAATTTTTTTCAAGAAAAATATTTGAAATTTGCCCATTCCAATTAAACATGGTGGGGCTGTGTCGATACCATTCATTGCAATTTTCCAAATCTAATTCATCACTAAATCGAAAATGATCAACCCAATGATTAAGGGCGTCAAAATAGTATTTTCTAAATTCTTCTTGTAACGCAGTTGGTAAAATATTTTTATCTTTATTAAGCATTTCTATGGTTGATTCTAGGATTTCTTGTTTATTGTTTTCTCTCATTTCTATATCTTCACTAATAAACCATTTATTAGATATATCTTTATAGGTTAATAACCATTCTTTCAGGGACAGATACCTTTGTTTAGATTTTGAATATGGCTGTTTGAAAATTGTCAAACTATCTCTGTTAAATGGCATATCAATAATAAATTGGGCATGATTAACAAATAACATTTTTTTTTGAAATATATATTTAGCTGTTGCGAAAGGTCCGGACCCCATACAAATAATAAATTTGCAGTTTTTTATTAAATAAATATCCATTTCTGGTGATTTGTAGTCAACGAAGGAGTAATCTACAAGATTAGACATCTTTGGTAATTTTGGCATGGTGGGGTCACCTAGTCTAAAAACTACAATGCCTTTTTTACAAATTTCCTCTATTGAACTAACATAATTTTGAATATTTACATTCAAAGAATTGGTAAGAAAATCTTTTTTATAGCCTCCATCTCTTGCATGAATGCACACAAATTCTTTACCCTCGTATCCAAGATCTTTAAGTATTTTTTTACATTTTTTATTACTCTCATCTGAAACATCAATATCAAGATAATTCTGAAATTGGCTATCCCATGATTGATTTTTGAAGATTGTTTTATCAAATTTTATTAAAGCAGGATCTTGCCTCCATATGATATCATTTCCAGCAGTTGGTCTCCAATAATAGCCTGATTTTTTTATAGAGAAAAATTTTGTTAGCAACGAATGAAGTATTCTTGCAAATACAAAGTAAATTGAGAATGTTATGCCCCAAAAATTCTGAAAAAAAGAATTGTGTGAAAATAAAAAATGTTTTGATTTTAGATTAAAAAAATTAACGTCATAAAATCCTAAATGATCAAGAAAAAAAGGTATTTTTTTAACAAAAATTATTGCTAATTTTTTATTTTCTTTCCGAGCTTTGAGTGTGGCAAAGTATATTTCCTCTGATGCATTGCCTATAGAATCTGGATGTGGAACTAAGATTATTATATTAAAAATTTTACCTATCAGATATAAAAATTTGTGATGAAATGAAAAATGCATTATATTTTTTTATAAATTATAACTAAATTAGCTGATTTAATAAAAGTATATTTATCTTCAATTGGGCAAAAATTAAATACAAATACTTTTTTCAATTGGTAACAATTAGTAATTAAATAAAAAATTCTCTAATTTATAGATTTGTTAATAGTGTTTCCTTTTACCTTGGGTTTTCCACCCTTATACAAATCGGATCTGGTTTTTGCCAAAACAAGATTGCCCTTGATTTTTTTATTTAAAATATCAATTAAACAATTAGTTTTTTTTGTTGAGTTTTTTTCAATCAAAATTCTCATACTTATCCTAATATTATTACTAAAATTAGGTTGAGTACCATGCAAACAACTAGAGTGCCAATAATAAGCGCTACCAGGCTTTCCAGTGAGTTTATAAATTTTAACTTGCAAATTTTTTTTAAAATCATTCGTATAATTGAAATACTTGTTATTAATTTTTTTTAATTTGTGTGGAAATACTGATGCTCCAAGCAAATGGCTTTTTTTAAGAATATGAAGTGGGGAAGTCTTTTTTGTAACTTCATCTAAATATATATATGCAGTTATGAAATCAGATGGTCTATCTGGATAATCAATGATATCTTGATGAAAGTCTATACCTTTAAAATAGGTCATATCTCTGTATTTTTCTTTTATAAATACACCCAAGTTAGGTACAGGATCGTTACTTATTATATTTTGCACCCATTTTGGTATAAACTTATTTGGTAGCGCAACTACAAGTTTATAATCTAAAATTCTACATTTTTTACCCAAAACTTCTTCTAATTCTTTTCGAAATTTTTTGTTAGAAAAAATAAAACTTGTATCTAATTTTTCTGCAAGATTTCTACCTGGCATTGGGTTGGTACGAACATATAATTGATTTTTTAAAAAATTTTTTTTACTCATAAAAATGTTTTTAAATTTTCTAGATTTACCTGCTTCTAATCTAAGTTTTTTTATTTTTTTTTGATCAAAAAGAGAAGGGAGCTTGACGAAGCCTTCATTTAAAAAAATATTATATCTTTGCATTACAAAATTAGGTATCAAATCATAAATAAAAAATCAATTCTTTATAATAAAAGTCATTTAGGATTATTAAGAGATATAATTTATATTGGGGATCGTAGAAGTGAATAATAATACTTAATTATCATTGTTAATTTGAAAAAATATCTAATTTAAAAAATTTTTTTCAGTGCATAAATCAAGCCAATTGAGCTATTAGTACTGGTCAGCTGCACGCATTACTGCGCTT
>MDTB01228478.1_pt1 | contig 12414 bp, 8 predicted proteins | sample 811161 | NCBI WGS metagenome assembly MDTB01 (sample SAMN05326650, study PRJNA326480) | marine metagenome | isolation source: seawater | place: Mediterranean Sea | collected 2009 | reverse complement strand
TTCTCTTGTCCCTTCCTGAAGGTGAAGCAAGTGCTATTTTGAAAAAAAGTGGAGCCGGGTTTCATATACCACCCGGTGATCCTGTAGCACTGGCTAAAATGGTTGTTCAATTGGCAGATGACAAAAATTTGTGCCGAAATCTGGGTAATAATAGCTTATTAGCTGCTCCCAAGCACTCACGTGAAACCCAGGCGGCCCATATGATCTCTGTCTTGGAAGCCGTAACGATGGGTAAAAGTGACCGTGTGGCGCAAATTTCTATTCCGGATCTAAATTGAAACGCGCCCTCGTCACTGGTGCAACAGGGTTTGTCGGCGGCCATATCTGTAAAGCACTTCTTGCTGCTGGATACGCAGTAACAGCAGCGACTCGGCGCACAAAAGCGCCGGAAATCGATCCAGACGCCAAAGTTGTAAATGTGGGTGAGATTGGGCCGCATACTGATTGGCAGCAAGCTCTCGATGGTATTGATGTTGTAATTCATGCTGCAGCACGAACTCATGCATTGCGTGAGCGCATAGCCCTCTCAGAAAACTCTTACCAAACCATAAATTCGCTGGCGACAAGATCTCTGGCTAACCAGGCAGTTGAGTGCGGTGTTCGACGGTTTATTTTCATAAGTTCTGTGAAGGCGGGAGGAGAATTCTCTAATCCGGGTCAGCCATTGTGTGCAGATTTCCTTCCTGCCCCAGAGGATGCTTATGGCAGAACCAAATTAGAGGCGGAGGAAGACCTGATTGACCTAGCTCGCGAAGGGCGCATGGATGTTTTGATTTTAAGGGTGCCGTTGATCTATGGACCGAGAGTGAAGGGTAATATGCTTACCTTATTTAAGGCCGTGAATAAGGGTATTATTTTACCTTTGAAATGCACGAATAATAAGCGGGATCTAATTTATGTACACAATTTAGTCGATGCAATCATGAGAATAATTGAACGTCAACAATTTGACCAGAAACTGTATTATCTGTGCGACGGTGACTCCATTTCAACTGCAGATTTGGTGCGTCAGATTTCATGCGCCTTAGATAAGCCAGCCCGTTTAATTTGTTTGCCAACGCCGATCCTCAAAATATTAGGTTGGATTATTGGACAATCGAATGCTGTCCAAAAATTAACTCAAACACTTGAGGTCAATGGCGCCAAATTTTGTGAAGATGCAGAGTGGAGGGCTCCTTTTTCCAGGAAAGAGGGTTTGGCATCGACGGCTGCATGGTTTAAGAGCCAAACTATAAAGTGAGAAAGTCAGTATTTTTCAAATTAGAACCAGGTGCATGCTAAAAAAATTGTATTCCCGAGGCCTTATTGTTTGCGCACACGATATTTTAATGGCCGCAGTCTCGTTTGTACTTTCCGTTTATTTACGGATTGGATTACCAGGGTTTGAGGTCTATCCAAGAGAATGGGTCGTCGCTACCTTAATGTTTACGCTAATTTGTGCCTGCGTATTTTGGCCATCAGGTTTATATAGAGGCGTATGGCGTTACGCCTCTTTGAATGACCTGTGGGCTATAACTAAAGCGGTGTCTACGGCAACATTAATATTTGCATTCGTGATGTTTATTTGGGTTCGCCTGGAGCCGCTACCGCGTTCGGTACTTCTCATAAATTGGTTTGTTCTTATGGCACTTCTTGGGGGTCCGCGGTTTTTTTATCGTCTTTTCAAAGATCGGCATTTTAACCCTTCTAACGGGAAGAATAATTTTGGAGGTGTCCCGGTTATGTTGGTTGGTGCTGGTGATGGCGCTGAACTTTTTATTCGGAGCCTCCGACAGACGGCGTCATCAGGGTACGAAGTAGTTGGGATAGTTGCAGAGGATACACGGCGTGTGGGTCGTGAGATACATGGTGTCGAGGTTCTCGGAACCACTGAACACATTGGTATTATTGCCGAAAACTTAAGAAGTAAAGGCAAGGCTCCTCAGCGCTTGATTCTAACCAAGGATGATATGGACGGATCCCAAGTCCGCAATCTTTTGAACTCCGCCAATACCCTAGGTATGACTATGGCGCGATTACCGAAGGTCACGGATTTTCGTTCCGGCGATTCTAATCCCCTAGAGACAACACCAATAAATGTTGCAGATTTGCTTGGCCGTCCTCAGGTGCCTTTAGATCTCGGTTCTATGGAACGTCTAATAAGGGGTCGTTGTGTTATGGTGACTGGAGCAGGCGGCAGTATTGGCGCCGAGTTGGTCAATCAGATTTGTAATTTTGGTCCAGAAAAAATTGTGCTTTCTGACAACTCTGAGTTCGCACTGTACAGCGTTGATCTGCAGGTATCGGAGGCCTCGCCAGATATTTTGCGTTGGGTGGAGTATTTGGATGTTCGTCATACAAAACGTGTTGAAAGATGTATTTCTCAGCACCAGCCTGACTTGGTTTTCCATGCTGCGGCGCTCAAACATGTCCCAATAGCGGAAAGCAATATATTGGAAGCTGTTGATACTAATGTAATTGGGACGGCTAACGTTGCCGAAGCATGCCATCGCCAAGGCGTTGGAGTAATGGTCCTTGTGTCAACGGATAAGGCGGTTAATCCGACTAGTATTATGGGGGCAACTAAACGTGTAGCGGAATCATTCTGTCAGGCATTAGATATGTCAACGAATTATGGGAAAACCCGTTATGTGACAGTTCGTTTTGGGAATGTATTGGGTTCCACAGGTTCGGTTGTGCCGTTATTTCAAAGGCAATTGGCGAATGGGGGGCCTCTTACAGTTACCCATAAGGATATGACCCGTTACTTTATGACGGTTCGAGAGGCCGTTGAATTAGTCCTCCAGTCTTCTGCCTTGGCAGCTGGAATGACGGCGGGTGCCAGCCAAATCCCAAGAGGTAATATTTGCGTTCTTGATATGGGGGAGCCAGTTCGGATTTATGATCTAGCTGAACAGATGATCCGTCTGGCAGGCTTGGTTCCGGGCAAAAATATTAAGATTGATATCATAGGGACCCGACCGGGTGAAAAACTTTATGAGGAAGTTTTTCACGGTGGAGAGCCTTTGGTCCCTACCGATTGTGAAGGAATCCTGCTTGCAGCCCCAAGGACTGCCGATATAAATGTTTTGCGTAAAGGAATTAAGGCTCTTAACGCGCAATGTGCAGAGTTTGACGAAAACCGTGTGATCGACACAATTCATGAACTTGTACCAGAATTCGTTAGTGGACGAGTTGACGCTCAGTCCTCAGTCTTGGTCTAGGTTTCTACGGTGTAGCTTGAAGATGTCAGGAGTATCTGGCTAATGTTATCACCCATAAAACGTGCGCTCATTTCCGTATCCGATAAGAGTGGTTTAGAAGACTTTGGAAAATTCCTTGATAATCATGGTGTTCAGATCTTGTCTACGGGCGGATCCGCTAGTCTGCTTCGCCAATCAGGAATTTCTGTCATTGAGGTATCCGAAATTACAGGCTTCCCTGAGATTATGGATGGTCGGGTAAAAACGCTCCAACCAAAGATTCATGGGGGATTATTGGCGATTAGGGGCAATACTGACCACGAGTCTGCCATGGTTCAGCATGGTATAGAACCTATCGATCTTGTGGTGGTGAATTTGTATCCGTTCGAGTCTACAGTGGCTAGTGGTGCAGATTCTACCACCTGTATTGAGAATATTGATATCGGCGGACCGGCGCTTATTCGAGCGGGAGCCAAGAACCATACTTTTGTTACCGTGGTTGTAGATCCTTCCGATTATCATACTGTGATCAGAGAAATGACCAATAATGCTGGGGCAACCACCCAAAATTTCCGGAAGCGCCTGGCTGCTAAAGCATATTCTAAGACGGCATTTTATGATGCAGCAATTTTTAATTGGTTTTCGTCTGAGATCGGAGAAAAATTTCCTTCCCGCGCTGTTTTTGGTGCCAAATTAAAGCAGATGTTACGTTATGGTGAAAACCCTCACCAGGAAGCAGCATTATATTTGAATAACGATTTACGGCCTGGTGCTGTTAGGGCCACACAAATACAAGGAAAAGAGCTTAGTTATAATAACTTCAATGACACAGACGCAGCATTTGAGCTTGTAGCCGAATTTACGGATACACCAGCATGTGTTATCGTAAAACATGCTAATCCTTGCGGTGTCGCTTTAGCCGCGGACTTAAAGACAGCCTATCTGCGAGCTCTTAGTTGTGATACTGAGAGCGCTTTTGGCGGTATTATCGCGTTTAATCGAAGCATAGATAAGGCTACAGCGGAAGCTGTTGGAAATCTGTTCGCTGAGGTAATAATTGCACCTGAGATTGATGAAGATGCCCAGTCTGTATTTAAGGATAAAAAAAACCTTCGGGTTTTGGTCACTGGAAGGCTCCCTGTGGAAGGAGACCAGGGTATGGCATTACGATCCGTGGCGAGTGGTTATTTGCTTCAGGACAGTGATTCTACCGTTTTTAATCAGATGAAAGTGGTGACAAAGCGCTCTCCTTCGGAGAAAGAAATGGCAGACCTTAAATTTGCATTTACAGTTAGCAAGCACGTGAAATCGAACGCAATTGTCTATTGTAAGGACGGTATGACGGTGGGTATTGGAGCTGGGCAAATGAGTAGGATTAATTCATCTCGAATAGCGTCATGGAAAGCAGAAGATGCCGCACGTCTCTCTGGAGAGGAGGATAGCTGGGCTAGGGGTTCTGTGGTGGCTTCAGACGCTTTTTTCCCATTTCCTGATGGTCTATTGGCGGCGGCTGATGCGGGGGTGACGGCAGTTATCCAACCTGGTGGTTCGATACGGGATTTCGATGTAATTTCAGCGGCGGACGAGAAGAACTTGGCTATGATATTCACTGGTATGCGTCACTTCCGGCATTGAATTGTATTTTAGCCTTTCGAGCTACTAGAGAAGTAGTTGAGCCAAGGAACTAGTCACCATCATTAAAACCTCCTCTCAGGTATAAGGCTGTTTTCCATCCGATCCAGACGTATAAATTGGGCTAGAATATGCATAAGGATCTGGTGCGTATCTTCAATTACGCCGTAGTTGTCAGATTTCACATGGAGGTTGATGTCAGCTATTTTTGAGGACCGCCCACCATCAAACCCTGTCATAGCAATTACTGGGCATTTGTTAGATTTTGCCCATTGTGCTGCCCGTACAATGTTTTCGGAGTTACCCGAGGATGAAATTGTGATTAAGACATCACCGGCATCCGCCGCAGCTGAGAGCTGAAACGTGAAAATATCGTCGTAAGATACATCATTAGCGATGGCCGTTATAACTTCAATGTTTGATGATAATGACATGATGCGGGGCCGTGTAGTGGTATCAGTCTGCACGCCTTTTAGGTGGTCACAAATAAAATGATTAGCAATGGACGCCGATCCGCCATTGCCACATACATAGACTGCTGCGCGGCGATCATAAGCGTTGCCTAACATCACAGCGGCTTTATTCAGGGTTATATTATCAACGCTTTTTGATGCAATAGTTAGTTGCTCAAAATATGCGTTAGCGAAGGCGTGAATATTTTCGAAAGACTGATCAGGAAAAGTCATATTAAGGACTATGGCTTGAGTGACGCGAATATTCAATAGCGTAAGCTAGGAACCTTTATCATTAAAGCCATTCCTAAGATTAAAAAGATGATCAAAGTGGCCATACCGGCCCTTTGACTATCGAACGCCGCGGTTGTCCATGCTAGAAGGGCTGGAGCCAAGAAAGCAGTCGCTTTTCCGGATAATGCATAAAGCCCGAAGAATTCCATTCGCATTGAAGTCGGGGCCATGCGCGCCATGAGAGATCTACTTGCAGACTGAATAGGGCCAACAAAAATACCCAAGGAAAGGCCAAAGACCCAGAATAGGGTTGGGCTCTCCACAATTAGGAGGGCACCACCGCATATGGTTAGACCACCTACCCCTGCGAAAATCACAAATTTTGGTCCCAGCCAATCATCAATCCAAGCAAATATTATCGCACTGACGCCTGCGATCAAATTTATACTAATTCCAAAAATTATAAGGTCCTGAAATCCAAGCCCAAAAGTCCCAGCCGCATAAATACCGCCGAAAGCAAACAATGTGTTTAGACCGTCCGTATAAAACATTCGGGCGACTAAAAACCAAACGATGTCCCTATATTTCCGAAGTTGTTTTAAGGTCTGCCAGAGTGAATTAAGACCTTTTCTTATGGCAACCGCCATCTGCTTTTCATTACCCACGGTATCAGGGGATACGATAAATAAAGGGATAGCGAATATCAGCATCCATATTGCGACAAAGGGGCCTGTTATCCGTAATTCCTCAGCTGCATCTTTATTTAGGTCAAATATTGGCGTTTCTGTTTGAATAAAAATCACAAGAACAATGCTCAGACAGGCTAGCCCACCGAGATAACCAAGGCCCCAACCCCAGCCAGACCAGCGACCTAATTGGTTACAGGGTGCTAAAAAGGGCAGCATGGCATTATAGAAGACCATGCTTAACTCAAAGCCAAAATTAGCTAGGGCAACCCAGAATAGCCCATACATTAGGTGGTTTAAATTTGGTTCCACGGTCCAAAGCATCATTGAACTAAAGGCGGAGAGGAGGGTAAATAAGAAAAGCCATCGCTTATGGTGACCGGAATGGTCAGCAATAGCCCCGATAAAAGGCCCTGATATTGCCACAGCCAATGCAGATAAACTGATAGCAATTCCCCATAGGCTAGTGCCTCTGGTTTGATCCTCTGCGACACTGGTAGTGAAATAAGCAGCGAAAACAAAAGTAATAATTACAGTAGGAAAAGCGGAGTTGGCCCAATCATAAAGACACCAAGAAATGAGCTTTCGACGATTGCCTATCGACTTGGAATAGTTTTCTGCATTTATCATTTAATACTCCAAGTGCTTTTGTCGCTAAAACATAGTTAAGATTAGATAAAACCAAATATAACGTGATTATAATATTGAGAATGGATCAATGCACCGGTCGTCGTCCTCTTAAAGCGTCTTTCATACATGAATTAACAACTGTGATGAGGTTCGACGGCAACGCTTGAAAGATTGGGAAAAATACCAGTTTTCTGCGAAACTCATGCGCAATGTTGTGTTTTGACTTATTTGCATGAACGTACGGGGCAAGATCAGGCCAGCTTTCTACGGCAATTCCATCAAGCCTAAGAGCTCTAAAAACATTTGCGGCAGTTTTTTCATCTTTAAATTTGAGAACAAATCGGTATGGGGCGGGCCCCTCCTCTTCAATGCTCAATGCGGCAGAACATAATTCACTATAAGGCAGAAATGCTTCTCGCCATTTATTTGCAGCTTTTTTGCGGGCAGCCCCAATAACTTTGAGTCGGTTAACATTTACACCTATCATGCAATGGCCGAGTGAGCTTATTGATGTTTCGGGGGTTTTCTCGACGGGTAGAGCATCTGTAAAAAAATCTGAGACAGGTTGAGCTAGGCGCCGTAGAAAAAAATTTGGAAGAATACGCTGTAATACTCTTTTAAATAGCCAGGTTTTTGGAAACGGAACGTTCTTGAGTGAGGGGCTCAGTGGCATGTTTGAATTACTAAGGACTGCACCATCTGGTGCCGCCAAAACCTTGTGGGGACAATAAAATACAGCATCGCCATATTTTCCAATTTCCTCATGAGGAAACAAAACGTGTGCGGCATCCTCTAAGAGAAAAGCACGCGCTTCGCGACAGAACGCTGCCGCGCGAGAGCCGTTAGCCGCCCGACCAAAATAATGCACCAGAATGAAAACATCTGGAATGCAATTAGATTTGACCATTTCTTCACAAGCCTTCCAATCAGGTTCAAACATAGAGTTGATTGGATAAAACTTGACCAATGTGTCCTGTTTTTTGACCAGCTGAAGGGCGTTATCACAAAAATAATCGGGAAACCAAATTACCAGTTGCTGATTTTTAATTTTCTTTGATTGTAACGTGACTATGTAATCAAGGATCGCCGTTCCATTTGAGAGCCAAACCATATGTCTATCACTGTGCGACCAGGGGGTCGCTGATAGTTCTGTTCTCTTTATCCAGGCTAGTAGTCCGCATAAGAGCTCTTTCCAGCTGGGAATAGGTGCAAAGGTATACATTGAAATATAAAGCTCTAAGTCTTGTCCCTTTAACGCCTGGTATTGGTATATTTAACCAGACAATAAAAATTTATACTTTTCTATCTTGAGCCAAGGCTAATGTTACAGCTAAAGCAATAAAAAAGCTCAGTTGCCACCATGCGGACCAGTACGAAAAATTGAAAAGGCCTGAACCCCAATACCCGCCTGATATAAGCATAAGGCTTAAGATGGCGAAATCGCCGTTATCTGCATAGCGACGGATCCATTGAACTCCTGCGAAGGCTACAGCCAATAATACTAAACCCAGACCAAAAGCACCGGTTTCTGCGAGTATTTCGACTACCCAATTATGGGGGTGGGCGGGAATAAGCCGAAGACTGGAATCCCCTGGAAGTGGAGAGTCGGCGCCGGGCCGGAAATTTATGGTGTTTGCTCCAATGCCTAACCAAGGCGCCTTCTCCCAAATTTCAATGGTGAACTTCCAAATAGTTTGGCGTTGAAAATCGATAAGCCAAATAGGTAAGAGCCAGTTTGGTTCAGAAGCACTGTCAATGATATAAAACCGGGCATATCGGAGCCAGAAAATGACACTCATGAGAATTGTTAAAAATCCTGCGCAAATTGCTAGAGCCTGTCTTCGATATTTTTGTCTAAAAAACTGAGTGAGGGAGAAGATCATGGCCATGCTTAATAAGCCGGCAATAGCGGACCTATTTACTGAAAGTAGCATTATAGAAAATAGCATAGTAGTTCCGGCAAACGCGGCAGCTTTCCATAACGTATTAAAACGCAGCATGGCTATAAGAAGTAGGGGGATTAGCAACACGATTAGAGAGCTATATCCTTTAAACTCTGTTTCTAATGGTGTTGATTGCCATCCCCTAAGGCGCAGTATCCAATAAATTTCCGGCCATATAGTTGACGCTAATAGGGCAATCCCGCTAGCGAAGAAGGTTGTAAGGATGAGCGATTTTAAACACAAAGTTGATAGGGAATTGTCGTGTGAAAGAGCGGCATAGATAAAAACGGCGATAATAATAAATAGCCCCGTACGAGTGCTTGCCTCAAACGAGCGGCCTAGAAAATCTGATCCTATGGCGCTAATGCTCCAGCTAAAAATAACTAATATAATTAGAACCCCAACGAATGTTCGCATATTCTCTATTAGGGTTTGCCAGCCGACTTTAAAAAGAGGGGTGGCCACTAAAAAAATCAGCGCTAATCCAATTACTGTGGCGAAAACAGCTCTTCCGAATGCGAGGCTTGGGATAGAGAAACCGACCAGGATAGCAAAGTATCTAGAATAGCGATGTATGCGAAGTTTAACAGTGGAAGAACTCATATGTATCATAACTCAAGATAGTGTTAGAATTGAGTAAGTTTTGTAGCTGTTTATTATTTGTGTGCGGGTGCAGTATCATCCCAATCTACTATTCTCTTGGGGCTTGGGCACGGTAAATTCATATTAGCTTCTTATAAAAACTAAAAAATGAATATTAATGAACAAAACAAGTTAAAAATCACCGTTGTTGGCCTAGGATATGTTGGATTGCCTCTCGCCCTAGCCTTAGCACGGAAATTTTCTGTAATTGGCTATGACGCTGACTTTATGCGCATTTCTGAATTGAAGGCAAATAAAGATAGGACCGGAGAAGTGTCAGCCGTGAAACTTTTGGACAGTTCCATTAAATTCGTAAGCGAGCTTTCAAATACTACTTTTTGCGACCTTTTTATTGTCGCGGTACCTACTCCAATTGATGATGAAAACAAACCAAACCTTCAAGCGCTTGAAAAAGCCAGCAGTGAAGTTGGTGGCTGCCTGTCTCGTGGAAGTGTGGTTGTTTACGAAAGTACGGTCTTTCCGGGTGCTACAGAAGATATATGTGGCCCTATACTTGAGGAAGCTTCTGGCCTTGCTTGTGGAGAGGACTTTTATTTGGGCTATTCACCGGAGCGTATAAATCCAGGCGATAAGGATCACGCGATTGAGTCGGTGACCAAGGTGATTGCGGGGCAAACTCCGGAGGTAACGAAACTACTTGCATCTGTTTATGGCACGGTGATCCCCGCGGGTATTTATGCGGCGCCTAACATTAGAACAGCAGAAGCGGCGAAGGTCATCGAAAATGCCCAACGTGACATAAATATCGCATTTATTAATGAAGTTACCATGATTTTTCACCATTTGGGTCTAAATACAGAGGATGTGCTGGCAGTAGCCAGAACCAAGTGGAATTTCCTAGACTTCCGCCCGGGCTTGGTTGGGGGGCATTGTATTGGAGTGGATCCCTATTATTTGGCGCACGCGGCTGAAAAGGAGGCATTTAAGCCGGAGATTATACTTGCCGGGCGTCGTATTAATGATGGCATGGCGCATTATTTAGCTGAGGAAATTAATCGACTTGTTGTTAATAGGAGCCGACTTCTTGTGATGGGGCTGACTTTTAAAGAAAATGTCTCTGATCTAAGAAATTCTCAAGTTATTGAAGTGATAAGAATTCTGATGAAAGAAAACCATTATGTTCATGTTTTTGACCCTGTCGCTTCGTCAGACGATGTTAAAGCCATCAGTGGTTTGTCCTTGCTGCCAAAATTAGATCCTGTAGAAGGATTCGATGCAGTTATCGGAGCTGTCGCTCACCAAGAAATCTGTGATATACCACTTGAAAGCATAAAGAGCCTTATCAAACCTGGAGGGGTGCTTGTTGATGTTAAGCAGGTCTGGCCATCTATTGAGGCGACAGAGACACTTCGCGTTTGGCGTTTATAAGGAGTGTTAATCGAGTTCAAAGCGTTCTTTGTAGTTTATTTTTAATCCCGATTTTTGATCTTCTTTCCTCATAAAACAATTACCGACAACAAGTATTTCAATGCCACTTCCCATGAAGCATCGAAAAGCATCTTCAGGGGTACATACAATCGGTTCCCCTCTCACATTGAAACTTGTATTAACAAGGACGGGGCATCCGGTATCGGCTTTAAATTTTGTTAAAAGTTTGTGGTAACGTGGGTTTGTTTCAGCGTGAACGGTCTGAATCCTTGCGGAGTAGTCGATATGAGTAACAGCAGGAATGTCTGATCGTGGGACGTTGAGCTTATCAATCCCAAAGAGCTTCTCCTCCTTTTTTGTCATGGTTTTACGACGGGGTTTGGCGACGTCAGCAACGATAAGCATGTAAGGGCTCTCACATTCCAATTCGAACCAATCGGCAACGTCTTCGCTCAATACGGATGGTGCAAAAGGTCGGAAAGACTCCCTATATTTAACCCTGAGATTTAGGGTCTTTTGCATAGTTGGTGATCTTGGGTCACCGAGGATAGAGCGCCCACCTAGTGCCCGAGGGCCGAACTCCATTCTACCTTGAAACCATCCAACGGCTCTCCCTTGACTAAGGGATTCGGAAGTTCTTTGGATTGTTTGTTTATCGCTTAACAAAGTGAAATTCGCGCCAATGGCAGTCAACCTTCGGGCAGAATCGTCGTCAGTAAACGAAGGACCAAGATACGAGCCGGACATAAGATCTAAGGGACCGGAATGGGCGCGAGGCTGACCTTTAAATATATGATATGCACTTAGCGCGGCTCCTACCGCCCCTCCAGCATCTCCGGCGGCTGGCTGAATCCAGATTCTCTCAAAAGCGCCATCCCTGAGCACCTTCCCGTTGGCAACGCAGTTGAGAGCAACGCCGCCCGCGAGACAAAGATTTTTCATTTTGGTTTCGTGTGCAAGAGAGCGGGTCAATCGTAGGACAATTTCCTCTGTAACGGCTTGGACTGATGCGGCGAGGTCCATATGTCTTTGTTCTAGCGAATTATCGGGTGACCGAGGAGGACCCCCAAATAAAGAATGGAATTTAGAATTTGTCATTTTAAGCCCGGTGCAATAATCAAAATAACTCTGGTCAAGTCGGAATGTTCCATCAGACTTCAAGTCGAGCAGGTTTTCCATGATCAGATTTTTAAAACTTGGTTTACCATAAGGGGCTAAACCCATAATTTTATATTCACCTGAATTGACCTTAAATCCTGTGTAATAGGTGAAGGCGGAATAAAGCAGGCCCAGGGAATGGGGAAAGTGCAATTCCTTGATTAGGTCCAGCTTATTTCCGCGACCCAGTGCAACTGATGTCGTTGCCCATTCGCCTACGCCATCCATGGTCAGGACGACGGCTTCATTAAAAGGAGAGGGGTAGAACGCCGAGGCCGCATGGCTTTGATGGTGTTCGGCAAATAGAAGTTTAGTTTCCCAGTCAACATCCACACCAAAACTCTGTAAGTTTTTATTTAGCAAACTTTTCTGGAACAGTTTTTCTTTCAACCAGATAGGCAGAGCCATTTTAAAAGATCTGAAGCCACGTGGTGCAAAAGACAAATAAGTTTCTAAAAGCCGCTCG
>MDTB01164451.1_pt1 | contig 12414 bp, 19 predicted proteins | sample 811161 | NCBI WGS metagenome assembly MDTB01 (sample SAMN05326650, study PRJNA326480) | marine metagenome | isolation source: seawater | place: Mediterranean Sea | collected 2009 | reverse complement strand
TTCTTTTTTGGAACTGCGTTCCTGTAGGTCTTTTAGTGTATATTGAAAGTACATAGAACCATTATACAATATACAATGGCTCTATGTCAATGTGGTTTTTATAGATTGTTTAAAACATTCTCAGGACTAGACACTTCATAAGGGTCTGTGTCTGCATCGTCCCTGAATCCTTCTTCACTGAATACTGATTCAATAACACCATCGTTTACTACGATTGCATATCTCCAAGACCTAAGACCGAATCCTAGATTATCTTTTCGAACAGCTGCACCAAGTCCTGTAGTAAAATTACCACTACCATCAGGTAATGCTTTTACTTTTTCGATACCCTGTGCAGTAAACCATGCATTCATAACGAATGTATCATTAACTGATAAACAGTAAACTTCATCTATACCCTTCTCTTGGAACGCAGAATATTGTTCCTCGAAGCCAGGCAACTGAAAAGTCGAACATGTAGGTGTAAATGCGCCTGGGAGTGCAAAGATAATTATTCTTTTCCCCTGTGCAATCTCACCTGTATTTAAGTTAGTAAACTCACCATCGACTCTAACTGGTAAATCTACAACTGGAATTGGATTTCCAACTTCTAAACTCATTATAATACCTCTCTCTTATATAAGATTAGACCTCCAGTATAACACTAAAGGTCTAATCAGTCTATAGGGTTTTATGAGATTTTTATAGAAACTGGTTTATCCTCTTCGGGGATAACCTTCACTAAACTAACAGACAAGATACCATCTTTGAGTTCTGCAGAATCAATTTCAACATTGTCTGCAAGAGTCCATGACCTCTTGAATGCTCGAGAAGCCAAACCTTTGTGAACGAATTCTTTCTCGGCGTCTTCTACTTTACCCTCAATGACAAGAAGATTCTTTTCTTTAGTAACAGAAACATCTTCTTTACCAAAACCAGCAACTGCAAGTTCAACGGTGAAATGCTCATCGTCAACCTTTACAACATTGTAAGGTGGGTAGTTAGGTTGTGAAATATTTGATAGTCTATCGAGGTCTTCGAAGTATCTATCAAATCCAATTGCGAACGGTCTGAATTGACCAAATATATCTAAATGCGTCATATTTTTCTCCTAAATTATAGCAAGTTAATATAATGTAATCCTCTTTTGAGCAATTACAAAAGTATTTATATATTATATGGGGTCAACTATGAAAAAGTCAAGGCAGTTTTTGGCAATTTCTTTTTGCACGATTTCCAACTAAATTGTTGTTTGTGATTACCAAGGCCATCATGGTATTCACTTGTCTCATAGTGTGTCGTTGAAGTCTTTCGTTTTTTATATCTGCTTCGATAGCTGGTATGAGAACTAAAGTTTTTACTGCAAACATTTTTGCAACTGTTGGTGAATCACCTAGAATTGGATTTACTTCTCTGACACAATTATATTTAAGTGCATTATATGTGGTATAGATATCTAATACTTGAAGAGCTGCAAAGGTATAGAGTTGTTTGTTAGTGTATTTTTCAACAAGTGTATATTGTAACCTTCTCTGATTTTCCTTTAACATTGATTCGGTCAACTTCCACGAATGTTCTGCTTGGACAGCATTGATAAGTTCTTTCCGATAACAACAAGTCAACCCCATCATAATTTCTCGTTTGGCCTTCGAGTCTAGCCCCAAGGTTGACGGCATCTCCAATGACGGAATAGTCAAATCGTACTTCTGATCCCATGTTCCCGACAATACATTCTCCTGTGCTGATACCAATGCCGACATTGATAGGAGGAAGATTGAGAGGAGAAAGTTCTTCATTTAATTCTTTAGTTGCTTGTAATACTTCAAGTGCAGATTTAACGGCGAGGTCTGCGTGGTCTTCACAATCAAGAGGAGCATTCCAAAATGCCATTATACAGTCGCCCATGTATTTGTCGATTGTTCCATTATTATTTATTATAATCTTGGTTTGGACATCTAGGAACTTGTTTATCAAGTCGACTAATCCTTCGGGGTCATCTCTATTTTTGTAAGCTTCGCTTATGGGAGTGAACCCACATATGTCCATAAACATGAATGTCATTTCCTTTCTTTCTCCACCAAGTCTCAACTTTTCAGGATTCTTGGCCAGTTCGTCAACCATGTCAGGAGATAAATATTTTTGGAACTGCATCTTAATTTGTTCTTTGAGTTGATAGGTCTTATAGTATTTGTTGAAGGATGCGTGTCCGAACACAATTATGGAGGCAATCGATGAGTAGAAAGTATCGAAAAGAACGAGAGATGAAGACCACCAATAGAGAGACCCACCCACCTGAAATCCTACGACACCTAGACCGACTATCCCCGCAAAGGTTGTGGGAAGTTTGTAGACCACTACCAATATTCCTAGAAGAGCTGACAGAAGAAGAACGAGAGATAAGAATTCAAGATAGTAGGATTGTTGTATTCGAACTTCTTGCAAGACGCTCTGGAGGACTGAGGCTTGAACTTCGTGGGGATACATTACACCCACTGGAGTTGAAGATGGATTATTAAGTCCTTCTGCAGTAAGACCCCAAATAAGAATCTTACCTTCCAAGTCTGACTCAGATAAATCAGCTGCAGATATTCTTTCATAGTCATACCAGTATGCAATTTGAATGTCTGCAGTTGGTGTGGTTTCTATAGGTGCAGAACGACCCATACGAATCCACTCTATACCTACTTCGGGAGTTACCCTTGTTTGATAGTTCTTATGGTCTCCGAATGCACGAAGAACTTCTAGTGCAACGGATGGATATATCTGTTCATTTGCAGATACTATAAGTGGTGCAGAACGGATCGTCCCGTCAAAGTTTGGTGTACCTGATATACTAGGTGTTGCAACTGTTACTCCGACACCATATGAATTTTGCTTTAGCATCTCAACTGGTGATGCAATGCCTGAGAAGTTCCAAATATGGTCTTTAATTTCGCCACCGCCGAAGACCGATGTCCTCACAAACGGTGCAGTACCAGTGTCTTTCTGAATTGTTGGAGCTGCCGAAAGTATAGAAAGCCGATTAACTAATCCTTCTGCGAACTTAGCATCTCCCCCGAATCTGTCGGGTTCTTTGAATAGTTGAGTGAATACATGAGTGTTGGAGTAATGACTTTCCAACATGATATCTGCATATATGTTTCGTGGCCAAGGATACTGACCATATTTTTCTAATGACTTTTCATCAATATCAACAAGTACAATATCTTCTACCTGTTCTATTTCATGTTGTTGATGAAGAAAGTCGAACCATGACCATGTGATGTTCTCAATTAGATATGGATTCCAAACCTTAAGACCGAACAGTAACCCAATAGTTACTAGGACAGTTTTCCAGCTGTACATTACTGAATCCAGCAGACTGGATAAACGCACCAGTAAGGATTAGCAAATCCTAACATCCATAATATAAAAATCCACAATGGGATTTGTATCCATGTTTTTCCCTTCGACCACTCTCTGAATTGGATGGCATATGGAGCCATCTTGTTAAATAACCACTGTTTCATTAATTACCCTGAGATACATTAACAGTACAACCACCAGCTGTGTAGCAAGTATTAGTTATACTGTAAGATTGATTTGTGTTACCTTGTTGTAATAGATTAAGTGTTGTTGGTTGTGTACCTTGAAGTCTGATTTGTGCATTATGATTTGCACCGTCCTTCTGCATTAGATCAACAACTGACCCATCTGCAGTACCGTAGAAATATGAATGTGCATAGTGAGAACCAGTTCCCTCTTGCCATAACTCTACATCTGTATCATCTGCATGAATGTCTAAATTAAATGTATGACTACCATGTTGATATACATCTACTGTATTATTGTCACCCCAAATATGTCTACCATATGTTGCACCGTCATGTTGTAAGACTGCCTCTGTATTACTAGAACCGTCTACATCACCACCCCAACTCTTTCCTGAACCCCAGTATGATACCCATGATATTGAGTTACCAGTTCCATTTTGAGTGAGATTAAAAGTGTTGTTTGAATGACCTACTGAAAACTCAATAAAGTTTCCATAACCAAGCTGATTGACGGTGAGTGATAAATTGTCACCGTCAGCAACTTGTTCTACATGAACATGATTATCATCTGTCGGCCCAGCAAAACACTGAGCTACAAAGAATGTGGAGATAACTAATATCCCCAAATGTGTTCCTGTAATTTTCTTTAAAAAATCCACCATAGTAGTAATCCTAGAGTTAGACCTTTTGCATATGCAATCCACATTGCGTGGTATTCGGTCACCTCTAATCTTTCAATCCATTTATAAGTCAAATCTTCATGCCAATCTAAAAATTTAGATATGTATTCCATGCTTCTTCTCCGTTGAGTAAGTATTTAGTTATTTTGATTGATTATGATTTGAATAGCGGGGTCTCCACCACCAAATTCAATCACTCCTTCATAACCTCCAATTCTTAAATCCATGTATCCTGAGTTCCCTTGTTGAATGATAATCTCAATGATACCATTTACATCTCTAAAGAAAACTAAGTTTCCATCTTCTTCAAAGACATTAAACTGTGAGTCTTTGTTGAACCCAAACTGAGCTCCAACTAATCTTGCAGTTCCACCTGTAGTTGCCTGTTGGTCAGCAAGTCTTGCAGTAGTCTTTGTTAACTCTTCGACTACATCTAAAACATCTGTTAGGAAATCTACATCTAAGTAATCTATATCTAGTCGGTTCCCACGGGCATCATAATTAGGGTCATCTGCATAGTCATCATAATCCTTTTCTAGTTCATTGAACTCTAGGAAGTCTACATCTAATACCCCTTGGTCATCGTTCATATCTTCTCTTGCCTGTTCTTCTACGGCCTCTGCTACCTCTGTAGGCGGTGATACGATGAACATATTGTCTATCATGGATGTTGTTAAGTTGTTAATTACCACTGAACCTGTAGGTGGTGTTTCTATTGTAGATACCATGGTTGCCTGATATGCCTGATTGAGAGTGACACTTCCACCCTCATTTGATACTACTATCTCCCCTGATGGTGTAACTCCATCCTCATCAGGTAGCAGAATAACGAGTGTTCTACCCAGCTCATCTATTGTTGTTGTGAAATCTGTACCGTTGATAGCAATTTGTGCTGTCGGCGTGGTGATGTCTATGTTTGCTTTCTTGATTTTATTACCTTTGCCCGAAGCAAAACGGGCGGTTCCTTGTACCATCCTCAACGACATCTTTGATAGGGATGGATTTGGATCATAGTATACTTCATCAATGTATACTTCGGTGTGTTCTATTAAGTCAAGTTCTTCTGAATCTAAGAACTCTATTTTCATTCGACCATTGACGGTCTCTGCTACATCATATAATTCTATACCATAACCAACTGAATGAGTTGTTTCCTCATTGTTACGGACTATCTTTCCGATACCAGTAGACTCTACTATATCTCCAATGGGGTCAGCATATGTGACCCCACTGATGAATAATAAAAGACTAACTATCGTTAGCTGAATCTTTCTGATTGATTTGAATAATTGCATTATCACTTGTAATATCTAACACGATATTAGCATCGGGTGATGAACAACTGTTTCCAGCTCCACCAACACATGTTCCTGATAACTGATTGATATCAACATCTGCTGAATCTCCAGTTAACTCTACGACCATGGATTGCTCCCCGTCTTTTTGTAGTGTGTTAATGTTATTAGAATCACCTGTGATTTCCCAATCCCATGTTAAATCATCACTCTCCCAATCGATGTCAAAAATATTTGAGTCACCGATTAGTATCAAGTCTGCATCTAATCTCTCTGCACTAAAAGCATAACCTTGGTCTAGGTCAAATGTATTACTTGAACCTGTAACTGCAAAGTTATAATTTGAGTCATCTGTGCTACCAATGTATCCAAGATTCCAATCTACTTCGTTTGAGTCTCCAGTAAAATTCAAAGTTATATCTGTGTTATCAGATATCACTGGGCCAAACAGAACATTTTGGTTTCCTGTAAAGTCAAGATCAAACTCTAAACCTGAACCAGTTATTGCCATGTTAGACAATGAACCACCACTTGCATCATCACCACCGATTTTGTTACCAAAACCTATTTGGTCGATGTATAATTTCAGCGTGTCACCAGTTTGAGTTATCTTAATTTCGTTATCATCAGTGGCTTGTGCGAAAAGAATATTTGTCGACAGTAATGCAACAATGCATAAACTAATTAATTTCTTCATTTTCGTTTACCTCTTTTATTGTCCAAAAACCTCTATCGTGTCCTTGGTATACTAATTCCAACACTGCAGCTTCAATTGCTGACCGTGTTGCGTAAGTCACTGATTCATTATTACCCACTCCATCCTCGATTTCAATCAGCTGAGTTCCTTCCTCGATGAATCGGAAGACATCCCCACCTGAACCATAACTCAATATCGTCTTTCGAGTTTGGACATTTAATAAAACCTCTCCAGTAAGAACTGATACAGCTCTCATAGAGATAGTGACAGCATCTTGTCGATACTGTTTACTAAATCCAATTCCTAAAGTCCGTGCGCCTCGGCCTCCAGTTTGGATGTTAGAGTCATAACCAATTACACCCCCCTCAATTAAAATTCCAGCGAAGAGCAGGGGTTGTATGCCTTCATCCGTTTGTTCAGTCTTCTTTGCAAAATCTGACCTTGCAGAACGAATGATTTGCCTTTCTCGGACTAAGTGGTCTATACCGTTTCTTTCAACGACCCTAAACCAAGTCCCACCTCCAGCAGTCTTAAGTGCATCGATTACCATTTCGGTTGCACCCTGAGTAACAGCAGTAGAGAAAGATGCAATGTTTTGTACTGACTTTCTCTGTCCAGTTTTGTCTAAGAAATTATAGACTGCAACAACTGGTTTGTCTTTTGCTGGTGGTAAATTTAATAATTCTAAGTAAGCAGGTAACTTAACTACTTCGGGATTCTCTACACAAATATACTTCCGTGAGAGTTGTTTCTTTACACCTGAGTACAGGTCTTTACTGAAACCATCATCCCATCTTCCACAATCCTGTGGTTTATCTGACCACTGAGGAAAAGAAGCACATCCACTCAGAACAAGTAAGAGTGTAAGTCCTATAGCCTTTAACATTAACCGCCTCCATCACCGCCACCTGTATCAGGGTCTTGACCGAAGTTACCAGTACCAACTGGTATTTCAACTACGGTTTCTGAACCATCCTCAGCAACGATTGTTAATCTAATAAATTCTGCACCTGATTCATCTGTGATAACTTCCCATGTAATAGTGTTACCTTCTAATATGAATGAACCAAATCCAACTGGATTATCATTTGCAAACATTGATTCTACTAACTGTTTTGCAAACTGAGCGTAAATACGCGACTCCAAGTTTCTAATAAATTTTGCAAGCGTGGTGTTCTCTGCCTCTCTTTCTGCAGCCTTTCTCGCTGCATCCAAAGCATCCTCTATTGATTTCTTTCTGCTATGTTCCTGATTCTCAATTGTCAAATAATGAGCTCCAGTGCCTATCCCTGAGAAGCTAGGGTTTTTAAATTTGTGTACTATCTCGTCTCCTAGAACTGTACTTGAAAGTCCTAGTAAGACTATAAAACTAAAAAGTATAAATGTTATCTTATAATTGTTCATCCTTGCCCTTCTTTTTCTTTTCATTTTCCTTATATTCTAAGACTACATCAACCTTTTGCTGTAATCTTATGAGGTCTTGGTCTAACATTCGGACTTGATCGATTACTCTAATCAAAGCCATGTGCTGTTTTTCGATTTCGGGTTCAAGTTTCTCACCCACAAACCACCAAATGTAGTATATGAAATATCCAAGACCTACCATCATGACTATGGGAAAACCATACTCATTTATTAGAGTTGCTAAATCGGACACCGTCAATCTCTCCTAGCGTCGACCTTACCATCCTCTATGAAATTCTCTGTCCTTGCGACTCTTTCAATGTCAGGTCTTAACTCTAATGCACTTGATACTAACATGTCTATCTTAACCAGTTCATTCGTCATCGTCCTTGCACGATTCTCTAATGATTTACAGAACATTGTTAGTGTTTTTATATCGTCTATCACACCTTCTAAGATTTGTTTTATGACTATGAATATAAAAAAGCCCATTACGATTGCACCAGCAATCGGAGCTCCCACTTCACCTATCAAAATAAACAAATCTTCCATGCAATTATTTATGATTTTGAACTTACTATGGGCCAAAAAAAGGGTGCCGTAGCACCCTTTAGTTATTCTTGTAAATAAGACTTATCTCGACTGAGACCAAATTTCATTCACGACTGCAGCTTTAGTACCACTTTTTTTGACTTTCAAAGAATTTTTCTCTGCATATTCAAAAAGCTGTACTTTGGTTAACTTGTTTAACTCAGCTTTAGAGACAACACCATTGTCATTTGCATCTGCAACAACCTCACTCTTAGTATCGACTACGACACTCGGAGTGTTATTAGTTGTATCTCTATAACTCCAAACAAATAATCCAATCAAAGCGACTGCAATTACTATTGCGATTATTTCCATAATGTATTCCTCACTTATAAGTTTTATACTATCTTATTTAGTCCTTAGCTTTACCGACATTTAATGCAACCCAGTCAAGCACCTTATAGGCTTTTTTGACGAGACCGTCATCAACTGGTGTAGGTGTTAAGGCTGCAACGAAAGATGCACCCATAACTAACCAAGGTATCACTTGAATCCATCCTATAATCCATTGTAGGACTTCTAGCATATATTCTCCTCCAAATACCATAAGTGGTATCCGTGGTTATATTTAGGAATTATTACTGCCGATTGAGTATTTTGTTGTTAATTTCCACTCGTTTTTCTCCTTGAACGGGATGATTTTTATCTGTGAGAGTGGTGCTTTGGGTTCAACTATTTGTTGTTTGTTGACAACTGATACTAGATTCCACTGTTCTAATAGGCCAACGATAGTGTTTCTTCTACCGATATCTGACTCATCGATGTTAGAAGGTTTACCATCTAGTTTAAATAGTTCTTTAAAGTGCGTGATGTAATACTTACCACGCTTATGTAGTATGTGACACGACTGGAATAGTTCTTGTTCCCTACGACTTGCAACACCTATGCGTGAGAGTGTTTCCCGTATCTTTAGGAAGTCGTCTTTTTCAGGGAAGGTGACCTCTACAAGGTCTTTGATTATTTCTTCTTGGTTATCCATTATCCTTACCACCAGTTTTCATTCTGTTTTTCAATTCTCGTAACTGTTTATCAGACAATAATTCCACATAGTCTTTTGCTTCTTTTGTAGATACCTGATAATATTCTTTTACAGTGTCAAGTTTTTTACTAACATACGGCTTTTGCCATTGTGAAAATCTTTGTCGTTTTCTAAGAGTATTTAGGAAAAACATGTATTGAAGACGGTTGTCTACTCCATGTCTGACATTCATTTCGTTAGTAAGAAAAACAGAATCCTGATGATAGGATAATGCTCTGTTTATTAGGAATGGTTGATATGCTTTCTCTTCGACCTCATCAACCATGAGGTCTTTTTTGTCGTAAGAGACCGACTTTACAAAATCGAATGGATTTCGTTTTGCCATTACGCAGTATTTGCTCTGTAAGCATCCACTAAAGCTTCTCCACTTAGTGGCTTACCGAACACAAATATCTGACCGTTTTCCAGTGTCCTGACTACGGTTCCATTATTGTAATGCACATCCATGACTGTTTGACCATCTGCAGTATCTTGTGGTCTTGTATCGTACCACATAGAATCTAATGAATGTCCGTGGATCGACTTGATATTTTTAGACCATTCTTCTGCTTCTAGTAAAAGTCTTTGTGCCGATACTGTTTCATCATATTGTGTCATTTGAATTTACACTCCGACATTATTTCAGTTAAACATGCAACGAAATTAATCTCAGAATCCATAGCAAAAGCAGACTTGTACTGATAATCAGCGATAAACAAAACTGCAGCTGGAATAGATTGAGGTTCCAATCGAAGCTCCAATGCATTGAAAAGTTTTCGATAGAGGGTATTGAAATCATTATCTGAATTCTTACCAACCCATTTTCTCATACCTTTCCAATTCTTATCAGCCAACATATCAATGAGAGGTGTAAGTTTCTCTTCGGAAAGTGTAGATAGTAATCCACTATCAATCTCTCCTGAGACTCCATACCTTTGAACCTCATTAATACATCTTCTGAAATCGGGGAAGAACTTGATTACAAGTTCAACTAAAACTTTTTGGTCATACTTAATATTCTCAGTATCACAAATCTCCATGAGTCTTGCAAGGAAAACTGATGCAAGTCTTTGTCTCTCATCAGGTGTCATTGTGAAATCGATTACCGTTGTCCTAGAATGGAGCGGTGGTATGATTCTGTTCTTGTAGTTACATGTGAATATAAATCTACAGTTACTTGAGAACTCCTCTATGAAGTTTCTCAAAGCTGGTTGTACTGAGTCAGCAGATATGTAATCAGCCTCGTCCAGTATTACAACCTTTGGTGAATCAGATAATGATACAGTAGATGCAAAGTTTTTAATCTTAGTCCTGAGAGTGTCTATGAGTCTCCCTTCATCAGAACCATTGATGACAATAAAGTCTGCACCCAGTTCATTACAGAGTGCTTTTGCAACCGTTGTCTTACCCACACCAGCAGAACCACATAACATGAGATTTGGAATCTCACCTTGTTTTACGAATTCTTGAAATGTGGATTTAAGACTAGCGGGAAGTATGGTGTCCTCAATGTTTTGAGGACGATACTTTTCTACAAATAAATATTCTTGATTCATATGGATGTTAAAACCCCTCCGAATTAACAGTGCAATTCACCCTTGAAGATTGATGAGATTGAATTACTCCCGTAACTATTGCAGAGACTGGCACAATACTTACACTATTATATAGGTTAAGCATTGTAATTTGAGTCAGGCTCCAATGCAATAAAATATTCTAAATCGATGTCTGTATTGACAAAGTTAGAAATACCTTTTGATGATACTGCAACCCTATAGTTCCCATCAAGGACTTTAAGGTTTTCAATTTTGAAGTTCATAGTATAAGTAGAACCATTTCCTTCACCTACGATTCTTGAGAATGTATTTGATGTAGGATTCTTCTTATCAGTAACATCTAGTTTGATTGTGTTACCATCTGAGGATAGAACTAAATCGTTCACTCCAAGTACACTTGCAGCTTTCTGTAACTCAGAAAGAAGTGCTGATGATATCTCAATATTGATTTCTGCCTCAGGCATTGTAATCATTTTATCAGGTGCAACAACCATACCTTCACTTGCATAGAAATATGCAAGACTTGAATTGTCGTCTGCAACAGTTAAACTTGCATCACCAAATTGGAAATCAGGGTCAGACATCAAAGATGTTGCACCCAAGAATTCAGGCAAGTTATATATACTAAAATCTTGAGGGAACGATTCATCTACCGTTGCCACTGCAAGAATATTTTTCATGTTAGAGATAGTCTCCAACTTGTTACCACTCTTAACTCTAATACCTGAGTTAATAGTTGAGAAATTTTTTAAGACATTCCTCGTATCTGTACTAATTTTCATCACTTCCAGCCTCCTTTATGTGTGTGTCGTGATTATATAAAGCAAGGAACCCGTAGTGAATAACTTTAAACAAGTCAGCACGATTGTAACCATCCTTCTTACCATACCTTTGGGCATACTTAAGAATGTTTCCAATACAGAATCCCTCTCCGTGTCCACCATCCATAATAAACTCAGTTGCCTGAAACTTATCTTTGGAATAGTGTAGATCATATGTGTTGTCAACATAAGAAGAGAACTCCTTTAGGAGCTCCTCTTCATTATATTTGTAATTGATTTCTGACATACCTACTATTTTACTATGAGTAGTCTGAATCGTCAACAGGGTTTTCAGAAGATTCTTCTGAACCTTCTGATTCCTCACCCAAGTGGACACCTTCGTCCACTTTGGTGTAGAGGTCAAGGATAGAATTCCTTGTTTCCTCATCGAATCTTGAAATACACATTGTGATTGACTTGAGTTTGTCACCAAACATTCTGTAAGCATTCACGATGTGAACCAACCTTCTAGTAGTAACGACATCATCGATACCACCTTCGTAGTAAGTCTTCCTGATTATATCAGCCCAGTCAACAAGTTTGTCACAGAAGTCTTGGTCGATATCACCAGTCAAACCCATTTCTTTAGCAAGAATGCTTCTCTCAGTTTTCACTGGAGGATATTCTTGTTGCATTGTGATTGCAAACCTTTCCAACATGGCTTCGTTCATGATTTGAGTTCCAATGAACTTACCATCTTCGGAACCTTGTCCTTTAGTGTTTGCAGTAGCAAGGATAGTGAACCCTTCTTTAGGAGTCACCCACTCACCAGTTTTCTTGATTAGGTAACCTTTACCTTCAAGAACTGATTGAAGACACATCAACTTGTTTGAACCCAAG
>MDTB01151269.1_pt1 | contig 12414 bp, 19 predicted proteins | sample 811161 | NCBI WGS metagenome assembly MDTB01 (sample SAMN05326650, study PRJNA326480) | marine metagenome | isolation source: seawater | place: Mediterranean Sea | collected 2009 | reverse complement strand
ATGCGGAGAACATCGACTGGGTGGCGCGAGATGATGACAGTGTAGTCAACCTCGTCTCCACTGAACAAACCTTCAATCTCGTTCCAATTGTTGTCTTTTGTGTAATAAGTCTGCTTCTTGTGCCACCAATCCAACAGATCTTTGTCTAATTTCTTCTCTTTGACAAGCTTGGCAATTGCCTTGCCCATTCCTAGCTTGTCTGTGCGCTGGATAACCTCGCCTTTGCGTGGGCCGGCTGGTATTTCCTTTTCATAACTTTTGGCAAGACCCAGATCTGCGACTTCAATCTCTTGTTCATAAAAACCGCCGCCTTCGTCTGCGAGTCTTTGTCTCTTCTGCTTGACTTTGCGTGTAGGAAACTTGTTGGAGGTATGCATGCCTCCCTCCCACGGGACCAATTCACCAGCCTTCCAGCCGTCCTTCTTGAGTGCGCGGACGACCTTCTTAAGATTCAGCGCGTCTTCAGAGTCGAACGGCATAGCCATGCGCATCTTACCGTCAAACAATTCATCAAACGAATAGTCCATGACCGATGCATCACGCATCCATCTTTGAATTTTATCCGCAGTGTCGCGGGAGATCTCGTTTAATGTTTCTAAATTTTCTTGGAGCTGCGAACGTTTAACTTTGCGAGATTCACTGATTTGAACTCTTTTAACGTAGCTGCGCCAACCCTCGTATATCTTCTTCATATGAATCCTCGGTGCTGCTATTATATAAATAGTTGTTTAAAGTCGATAATGCAACAAAAAAGGAGCCGCGTGGCTCCCTAATGATCAATCGGTGCAATAGTCTAATATCTTATCATCCTCAAAATCAATCTCTTTAATTGTTTGGCGACCGTAACTATCCTCAATCCTGACCACATCGTCAATCTCCGGAGTGGACACTTCAATTAGCGTGCAACCATCAGAGGGTGCTGCAAATCTGTGGACAGTGCCCGGCTTAATCCTCCAAGTACCGCCGGCGTTTAATATAATCTTCTCAATCTTATCAGCTTGCCCAATTTCCAAAACCAGCACTCCATCTAAAACAAAGATGCTTTCATCTTTCTCAACATGATACTGTCTAGATAATTTTTGACCGGGCTCAATCCTTAAGATTTTACCCAAGTATTTATCATTTACAGCCCACCTAATTTCGTGACCCCAAGGTTTCTCTACTCTCATTTTATCTCCATAGAAGTTGTATCCCCACAATCAGAAAAGACAACATAACACATATTAAAGTTTTAGGCACAAACATACTTTCATTCATGAAGTGCCATGTCAGTATCGGAAAGGTTAAATATGACATGCCGAAAATCAAAAGGCGTGGACCCCACAATTCTTGCATTTCGCCAACTACCAACCTGACGCCAAACCAAAAACAAAAGCTAGCTGGTACAGCAAAGATGAAAATAGCCGGGACGGGTTTGTCTCGCCACCAGTCCCAAACAAACTGAGAGTTTAGCTGGAACCACACCAGTGTCTGCCCTATGACAAACAAAAGGCATCCTAATAAAATATTTGGCACTTATGCCTCCCGGCGAGTGTGTGAAATAGAAATAATGTTGTCCGGGATGTAAGCGCCGGTTCTATGATCTCCTTTAACCATAGAGACTATGACACAGCCCTTGAACAATTCTAGCGCGGCTGCCAAAGCCTTATCTCCATCATGTGGCAAAGAGTCAACAGTGTGATGCTCGGCCTTTTCAGTGGTTAGATTAATCAATATTATTGTCCAAATCACAGACTGTCTCCTCTGGCTTTTCGTTTTCTCGCAGGTAATCTCGCAAATCGTCGTAACCGCCTATCTTCTGTTCATGCTGGTGGTTGTATAAATCTCTTTCCACAACAATTGGCACAGTTTTGTGATTCCATTTTTGTTTCGCTTCGTTTAAAACCTCACCATGGAGTGGTGAAAATAAATAGGCGATATTTCTTATCTCCAGTTCTTCAACTGCACGCACGCAATAAGGGCACGATGCCATTCCGTGAACAATAAAGTATCTCTTTTCAATTTCCATGATTATCCTTTTAGAACCTGTCTACGGTTCTGAGCTTCTTTAATTTTATCTTCTACAGTAATGGGGTTACCAACAACAGTAATATCGATGCCGCTTTGCCCACGGTTGATGTGGACTTTTGTAAATTGCTGCCGATCATCTAAAGTCTGAGGCATCATTCCTTCGGCCAAGTGGCGTCGGGCTAAATTATCTTCCCTTAAGCACACAACATGCTCGGGGTTGACAAATACCTCCTTTAGTGTGTATCTGGGTTGACCCCTTTGCGAATTTATCGCAGTATAATTGCTGATTTCGCAAACTTCTACAAGTTTAACCAATTTATTCTCCTTGTCAAACGATTGGATATAGGTGCGGCCTGTCCACAAACCACTGCTCACCATTTAACACAATTTTGTACATGTCGTGCAAATGGTGATCGGAAGGATGTACCAAGACGCTTTGAGGCTTTTTAGTTTTTAAGTATTTATTTACTTGCCCATCTTTGTCAAATTGTTTAAGGCAGACTTCAGCGGGGAGATAGGCAAGATCCCCCCTACCGATCATAGCACTATGCATTATTGCTGTTCAGAGTCCTCTTCAGACTCTGCCTCAACTTCCTCGACTACGGCTGTGGTTACAGCCTGCTCAGCCTGCTCACGGCGCTCCTGCTCGGCCATAACTCTTTGTACGTAGCCCTCCGGGTCAGCAGCGATTGGAGCAAGGCCCTCAACCATTGATTGTGTATCTTGCAGTCTGATATCAAGAGAGTTAAGTTCGCGACGAACATACTCAATCGACAAGTAGACCTCCTGAAGGTTTATGTCGCTCAACGACACAGACAGGGGATCACCAAGGCCCTTGAGGTTCTGAGAAAGACTTTCAAGCCTATTTCCAACCCCCACACACAGATCCTGCACAACTGTCGGTACTTCCTCAAGCTCTGCAGTATAACTTACATTAACTCGCATTTTTATCTCCTTTTATATAATATAATACATTTGAGTTTTTTTGTCAAGTACTTTATTTGTACTTTTTAATATGCCTTTCTTCAATTAAGAAAGGATCTGTTGCACCAAGTGCAAGTACTAAATAGCGCTTTGAACCATTAGCAGCACTCACGACTGGCGCAGCATCAATTTTAAGCACAGACGCTGGCTTAAAATTAAACTTTTCTGAAATTTCAACTGTTACGGTTTTCCTTGGTACAACCAAGTCGCCAACACAATATTTAGCAGTCGAATAGTGAGAATCAAGCACCTTTATAGCATACCTGTTTCTTGTTAGTTTGTCAAATTCATTTTTTGTTGGTACGAAATTAGGATCATGAGCAATCCTGCGGGACAGATCCTCAAAGTATGGCGGATTTTCAATATAATAGTTGGCACATATGATAGCACGCTCTTTCATGCTGTCGTTCCAACTTTGAAGCCACTCATCAGATAAAATAGGGCGAGCGTGGTAACCAACTTTAATTCTCTCAATAGCGTTTTTCTGCTTAATTGTCAAATTTCTACCGCTTTTACACCAAGATCTGAGGGACATTAAAAATCTTTTGGCCGATGAGGATAGCAGCGGCAAACACAGCAACTCTTCTATTAGTAGCTCTTCTGAATTGGCGCGTGGGGTAGACATTTGTTAACATCATGATAGTACAATAATATCCCAGAATTGTTTAGCCACCATCATTAAAATAGCGGAAATTATAATCCACTGTACTTTAGCTTGGCCAGCTTTCCATTGTTCAAGGGCACGAAGACGCGCATAAAGCCCTTCGTCCGGATTGTACACAGCCTCCTTAATCTTAGAGATGTCCTCGCTCATGCGATTTTGATTTTCAGCTAATACAGCAACACTAGACAACATGCGATCCAGCTTGCTGTTAAGTTCCATCAATGTTTGCGTGGTTTCATCCATCATAATATATAGTTTTAATGAAACTAAACAACACTAATAATAGCGTGATTTGTTGTTATAAGCGTACTGGCCACAGATACCGCATTCTGCAATGCGCATCGGGTTACCTTTACGGGATCAATGATGCCTGCATCAATCATGTTTATAACAGAGCCGGTTGAAAAGTCATACCCCTCTTCAACATCTTGCAGGCTCTCAACTATATTTTGAACGATATCAGGCGAACTACCAGCGTTTGCAGCCATTTGGCGCAAAGGGGCTAAGGCCGCTTTCTTCACTGTCTCAACGCCCTGTAGTTGAGTTTCGTTATCAACCTCAACAACTAAGTCGGCTATAGCTCTAAGCAAGGCTGTGCCTCCGCCAGTTACGACACCCTCTTCTTGTGCAGAACGTACAGCTTCAAGAGCGTCCTCAACACGGTGCTTTTTTTCAATCATTTCAATTTCAGTTGGCGCGCCGACATGGATTATGGCTACACCAGAAGCCAATCGGGTGATTCGCTCTTGAATCCTTTCGCATTCGTAAAGGTCTTCAGTGGCAAGAAGTTCAACCTTTAACGACTCAATCCTTTTCTCCACAATATCATAGTCTCCACCACCACCCACAATAGTTGTGCCAGTTTTAGTAATATCGATGGTCTTGCAGGTGCCAAGATGTTCAAGTTTTGTCTGCCTTACTGTCAGTCCGCCCTCTCTGGAAATAAACTTAGCCCCGGCGGCGATGCAGAGATCCTTTAAAATGTTCCGTCGCTCTTCACCATAACGCGGGGCTTTAACCGAAGCCACTTTTAACGTGCCGCGCACTGAATTCATTATTAAAGCTGCGAGTGCCTGACCTTCAATATTTTCAGAAACAATAACTAGAGGTCTTGATTCGCGAGCAACAAGTTCAAGAACTGGGAGGAGTTCATCAACAGTGTCAATTGTGCCCTCAGTTGCCAGTATGTACGCATTCTCGTACCGTACAGCGCCTCGACGCTCGTCGGTGATGAATGAGGGGGACATATAGCCCGCAGGCATCTGGAAGCCTTCAGCTATGTCTAGAGACGTCTCAACGGATCTGGCCTCTTCAATAGATATTGCGCCGTCTTTGCCAATAGTATCTACAGCGGTAGCTACCAGTTGACCTATGCTTTTATCTCCATTAGCAGAAATTGTTGCAATATGAGAAATATCCTCTTTGCTGGCGATAGGTCGAGCTTGAGTCGCCAATCTCTCAACAATGGCAGTAACAGCCTTGTCCATGCCTCGTTTAAGTTCTACAGGTGAAGCGCCGGCAGTAAGGTGGCCCTGTGCTTGCTGCAGAATCGAGCGAGCCAAAACTGTGGCTGTCGTAGTGCCGTCACCTGCGGTATTGTTGGTCTCAGCGGAGGCCTGTTTGATGATCTCGGCCCCAACATTCTCGATAGGATCTTCAAGTGTCACAAACTGAGCGACCGTAACGCCATCTTTAGTAATGATGGGACGTTTGCCCGGCTCTTGCAGAATAACATTGCGGCCGCGAGGACCAAGAGTAGAAGCTACATTGTCTGCAAGAATGTTAACTCCTTTCAAAATTTTCTGGTTTAAACTGTTGCCAGAATCATATGTTTTTGCCAATTCGCACCTCTCGTTTTATTCTTTGGCTGCGGCCGCCACTTCTTGTGGCGCCTGTTGTAAGTTATCTGTATGTTTGGACAATTCTCTAGCGTGGCTTGCTGCCCTCTCTCCCGCTAGCATGTCTCCCTCAATATAGTATCGGTTGACGGCTTCAGTTAGTTCGCCCAATGATGTATAGATAGGGATAACCATGTCTCTAAGTCTTTCTGAGTACAAAGTTAAAGTCTGTTGAATCTGTTCAGGATCTGTGATGATCGTACCCATACGTACACCACCGCCAGATCTTAAAAACTTTTGCTGAATCGCAAACTGAGTATCTTTAAGTCTGGATGTATCCGGTTTTCCTCCGGCGGGCGGGCCAATCAGCATATTGCCCCACGTCTCTAGATCTCCGTTCTTTGCAAGCTCATTAAGCGTAGAGATCATGCTAGCAACGTCCTGATCTTTTGTAAGTGCACTCGGGTCTTGCGTTGCCTCTGCTTTTAAATAGGTCGCTATGGCATAGTATGAGTGAGGATGATCTGCACTGACCTTTTCAGTATACTTTAAAGCTGATACTCGGCGCTTAGTGAGAAGGTTCTTCACGATGCTCCACGCTGCTGGATCTGCCTGATACTGTTGTAACGCCTGCTGCAACGCCTCAGAGCCAAAGTCATCCGAAGTGCCAACGGTAGAAGAGAGGTTTTCCCATGCGCCCGATCCCGCATCGCCACTTGCGATGGCAATAATTCCTTCTTTTCGCTGTGGCAACATTTTAAATCTAAACGTCTTTTTCATAAAATCGGCGATGGGAAGCGATATCTCTTCAGCTGTTATTTCTTGCCCCCATGATGGCGCTATGGACGCCCAAAATTCTTTAAACTCTTGGAACTGAGATTCGGGATCAGCCTCCTGCTCTTGCTGTTCTTGAAGGTCTTGCGGTTGTTGGTACTGTTGCATCGCTTGAGCTATCAGATCCCATTTGAAAAATTTGGGAGAAATCCAATAAAAGAAATCTTCTGGCTTAATATCAAACTTATAGAACTCTAGCTTATTGTCGGTAGTTTTAATAGCTACAACATATTTGATTCCACCATATTCCAAAGCCACAGGGGATCTGCGTAAGAAATCAATGATATTATAAATACTGCCTTCGACGGTTGTACCCGGAGACAGCAACTTTAAACTAACAGGCACTCCGCCCTCTCCCGTTTCTGGGTCTACCATTTCGCGATAATCATCAATTGGCAGTGCGCCGCCTTGCTCTCTTTCGGTCATCTGCGTACCTTGAAGCAAGGCTGCCAAAAAAGCCTCAAAGAGGAATCCCGAACCAGACGGTGAAAACTGTGTGATTACGAAAGACAAAATCTTCAAAAAGGTTAAATTTGATAAAATCTCAGAAATACTAGCGGTGTCGGCAACCTTGCCAGTAGTGAAAGAGTTAATATACTCAATCTTACCGGGGAGCCCGGGATCTGATGCTATGACGGCGTTCAAATATCTACCAAAAGTTTCTCTAGCCTCATTCTGGCTTTCTGGCGTTGATAGTTCGCCAACCTTTTCAGACATCTCAAACTTAGGCAGATACCTAAGAAAATCAGAAGTCGACTGATCGCCCTTCATGCCGGGCATCATATCCTCTGAGAGTAAAGGTACTATCGCTGCCATTGCTTGTTCAACCATGGTATACAAGTCATTGGTCGATAGCTGTTGGGGCTCTGACTGAGCATAGTAGCCTGTTAATAAATTTTGTAGTTCACTATCCATATCACTAATAATTAGTCCCTAATCTTTAAGTTCGTCCAAAAGAGTTGGCAAATCAAGGCCGGCACAGTCAATTTTCTTGCGCGTGAAGTTATAGTGATTACAGAATCCCTTAAAACCTCCACGATAACAAGCTCTATGTGCTCCTGTGTCGACGTAGCCATTGGAGTTCTTTGGATATTCCAAAGGAATGTCTAATCCCTTGTGTATGGCGGCCCATAACGCCTGCAAAGCTTTAATTTGCACTGGATAGAAGTCCAGAAAGGGATCTAGCTTTTTGTCGTGAACCCACGCATGTTCTTGCAAAGGTCTTTCACCAAAACCGTTTTTAACATACCAGTCTTGATACTTTGTGTAATAGGCGTTGCTAATCTCAACGCCTATGCCATCTTTGTTTCCATAGCGATTGCCAGCGTGCCAAGCACCATGTTGCGTATCTAAAAGTTGATAAATTGTGCCGTCATTATCAATGCAGAAATGAACTGAGATACCCCTGCGATTCAAGACTTTAGCACAAGATTCAGCCGAGAGGCAAACATCCCAATGATTAACAAACATGCTTGGTTTCCTATCCTCTTTACCAGAATAGTCGTAGTAGTTGCCAGATTTTATTTTTAATCCGTTTGGCTCATCCCAAAGCACAACCTTGTCCCACTTAATCGGCAAAAACTTACCATTGTGCACAATGTGATTGTCACCATCTTTGGGACAGAACCACTTGTTGCTGGGCTCGTAATCGGAAATGTTTGCTTCCCTTTCTGTCCAAATTCTCCTGTATGTCATTGGACCAACTAGGCCGTCTGCGGTAAGTCCATTAGACTTTTGCCATTTCTTTACGGCTTTAACCAAATCCTCATCATTGTATTGTTGGCCAAACCACGAAGGTTGCCAGCCCAATTTTGCTTCTGATGCTTGGTTGTAAAAAGTTTTATCCATTATATAACCTCGTCTGCAATTCCATATTCAACAGCTTCAGCAGCCGTCAGATAAACGTTGACTTTTCTTTCAATTAATTTCTTAAGCAATCTTTTAGTCATGTCAGTTTCTTTGACCAAAGCTTCAATGTACTGTTCTTGAGTTTGGCGGATCTCATCCATCTCGTTTTCAAGATTGTGCAGCATACCGGCGTTACCACCAATCACTCCATGTATCATGACACGGCAATTTTTACCGATCTTTCGGTGACCTTTGGTTCCGCCGGCCAGCAAAAGAACACCGGCAGACATCACCTTGCCCAAGCCAAGCGTATGGATGGGCGTGTCGTTTCGGACAATCCTCATTACATCATAGAGTGCGAACATTTCATGCGCAGAACCTCCGGTAGTTGACACAAGAAATTCAATAGGCTGCCTGTTGATCTTCTGATCATCCCCAACAATGAGGCCAGTTTCTCGTAATCCCAACATAATGCCAATTAGTTCCCCTATTTTCTCCTCTTCAATGTCTCCACAAAGGCCAATGGCGCGGATATTAGGCTCGCTTTGTAGTGCCATGATGGCGACCTCTTCTGCAGTTAAAACCTCATTTTCCGGTTCCTGCTCTTCATCTTTATCTTTTGATTTGTTTGCTAAATTCACTTGTACTCCAGTTACTTTTTGTTTATTTGTTTCGTGTCAAGCTCAGACAACCTTACCATAGCAGAGTCCCAGTCGTTAAATTTAATTGATGATTTAAACTTTTCCGGGTAGTCAGACAGCATGCCGTTAATTACAAGCCTCTTCCACACTCTTATATCATGTAGGTCAAGATTGTTCTGTATCTTAAGATCACTACAGTTGTCGACAGCGCATTCAACTGTCTTTTGTTTCATAATTTTGATGAACTCGATGTCAGCCGCAATCCCTCCAAGCATCTTTAAACATGCATGCTCAACACTCTTAGTAAGCGTAAAAGCCTTGCCGTAAACCAAGACAGAAGAAATTATGCGATGAAGTATCATCCCAAGTATTATTAATAGAATATTATCTAATGTAAACATTTAACCTCACAAAAAAAGCCTTGACGAAAAACGTGTATCATCATGGCTTTTTTATATTGTATCACAAACCTAAACTTTGTTAATGGTTATAGTTTATTTCTTTGCTTTTGAAGCTGCGATTAACTTGGCTGCAACCTGACGGGTTACGCGCTCAAGCAGGTCGTCGGTGATCTGCTCTTCAAGCGGTAGGCCAGACGAGTTACCACCCATGTGAGCAGTGGAAGCCTTAGCTTTCCCGCCGCCCATGTGAGCCTCACCAGCAGATGACTGACGGTTGTCGTCACTTTCGAAATCCTTATTGGTGTTCGTGCCCTTATTGAGCATGTCTTCTCCGCCGGCAGTATGCTGGCCTTCTTCTTGCACTTCTTCATCGGACTCTTCCAGTTCTTCTTTCTTGTTCTCAAGAATGCTGCGAATCTGACTCCTGATGTAGTTGCGCATGCGGCTTTCGTACATTCCGCCACGGTTAGCCGGAGGCATATCCGCACCCATGTCGTCTTCAGCCTCTTCTCCGCCCATCATATCGTCCATACCGGCCATATCAGCCATGTCGTCCATTGGGCCTTCCTCTTCACCGCCGTCTCCTTCAACATCAACGTCAACGCCGGTAACGCCTTCAATTGCATCAGCAATAGCCACGACCAGCTCCTCAACGTCAAAATTTGCAGGACCAGCAGCAGAGTCCATTTCTTCTGGCGCCATCATGTCGCCTGCATCTTCGGGACCAGCAGGCGGCACAGCGTCATCCTGAACCGGGTCCATCATCTCATCTTCCTCTTGCTCACGCAAGACATGTCCAGAACGTGAGACAAATGTGTCTGCTAGTGCTGGTATCGTAGCAAGCTTCATAAACCTGCGTACCTGTGTTTCTGTTAAAAGTTTTTTGCTCATTTTGATTTTACTCCCGATGTGTATTGAATGAGAATTCCTGTAAATAAATAGTAATGTAAATGCTGAAATGCATTTTTCTTTTATAAATTATAGTCTGCTAATTTTTTCTTTAGCTTAGCGGTAGCTTTCTTTTCAATCTGTTGAATGCGAACAAAACTAACGCCTTCCCTTTTGGCAATCTCACGCAATGTCATTGCGCCATGATTATCAACACTAATTAGTGTACAGTTTAGGTCGTCGCCATAATTTATCCACAATCGACACTCTTGGTTGTCACAAGCTTTCTTATCTTTAACACATGTTCTTGCACATTTTCTCATAATTCTGGGTACTCCTTTTCAATTAAATCAAATATACTATCAACTTCTTCTGTTGTAATTCCAAATTTTCGCAGATTTTGTTGGCCGGAATTTTCTAGCTTTTCGGTTTTTTTATGCTTGGCCGAACTACGGATTTTGCTGTTTTCAACTCTAAATTGCGACAACCAATTCATAAATGCTTGGTCATCGTCAACATAAGCTTTTATAACTCCACGAAAAAAAACAGCTTGAGACAAACCATCAGAATGAAGTTTAATTTTAAGGTCAGCCTTTGTTTTGTCCTTCTCATAAAAAGCTATTTTCTCAACAGATTTATCCTTTGACATTGGCAACTCCCATGATGTGGGTGCCACTCTCTGATTGCCCGGCTGCAGTTTGTCTAATGAACTTAGCCTTAGCGTGTAGTTCACCCAACGTTCGGGCGCCCGTGTAAGAGAAGCCACTGCGTATGCCCCTCTCTAAATCCTCCAGCACAGCCATTACATCACCTTTGACCGGTACCATGGAAGAAACACCCTCAACTGATGCCGTGCGGCCACGCCAATCGATTTGTGCCTCTTTGCTGGCCATGCCTCTGTATGTTTTATATCCAGTGTCTTGGCCGGGCATGCCTAAATAGACAATCTCGCCGGGCGTTTGAGTGGTGCCCGCGAGCATAGAGCCCACCATAATGAAGTCTGCGCCGGCTGCCAAAGCTTTAACAGCATCTCCGCTGTTTCTGATACCTCCATCGGCAATGATCTTAATATCTCGCTCGGTCTTTGAACATTGCAATATCGTTTCGAAGCCCGGTACACCATGGCCAGTTTGTATTCGCGTCGAACAAATAGAGCCACCACCAATATTGCAACGAGCAGAATCTGCTCCCCAATCGGACAAGGCATTGATGCCCTCTAAAGTCGCGACATTGCCGGCCATAATATGCACCTCGGAGCCGCACTTGTCACGTATGGATTTTATAGCTCTTTCCATCAAAATATGATGACCATGAGCAACGTCAACGCATATAACCTGTGCGCCCATCTTGTGGGCTATTTGCGCGCGCTGTAGATAGTCGCCCGTAACGCCCACTGCAGCTGCGACAATTGCGCCGGGGCTTGTTTCGCAAGTATCGGCGATAGAGCGGCCTTGTTCTGCAACGCTATTGTAGCGATGAATCACTGCCATGCCGCCGGCCTTGGCCATCGCCGAAGCCATTACGGGACCACTGATTGTGTCCATAGGGCTTGCAATAACTGGCAGGGTGAGCGTGAGCTTTTCATCTAACTGGCTACTAATGTTAATTTCTGTGCGGCTAATGATATCTGAATACTGCGGTTCAAGTAAAACATCATCGTAACACAGTGCTTCCTTATTTTTCATTTTGTATTTCCTCCAAAAGGTTTAATTCTTCTATAAGTTGTCTGGCTTTGTCCCAGCAGGTGGGACAATACAAGTTGACACTCTCTCTATCGTTCCTTACAACAACGTTCCACTCCATGACCATTTGCTTGTCTTTCTTGTCAAAGGGCTTGTTACAGGTCATGCAGTTTTCAGGTAATTTGCCAAAGAGGGCAACCTTTTCTGCCATTTCTTTCTCTTTGTTGCTGCCCTTTTTTTGGAGCTTTGACATTGCTCTACGTTGCTTCCGATTCACGATTTCTCCATCGTAGAAACATATGGGCCGATATAACGCGGGGTAGCTTGTTCAAAAACTACAACAGCAGACGGGAACGGCGCAGAGTTTGTGCTGTTACCAAATTTGAGTCTGCCTTTAACAAAGTGAATCTCAGACGCCTTCATAACATAGTCGTGCCAATAGCGTGTGTCTGTGCGCGCAGGGATTAACATGACCACTCGGGTACTTTGCTTTTGACCTTCGCGATACGCCTTTGCAATCCACTGGTCGATGCCACGGCCATATGGAGGGTTGACGAAAACCTTTTCACCTTCCCAATCCTTGCTGAGCCCGTCTTCCGCTTTTGTATAAAAGTTTGCACACTT
>MDTB01051776.1_pt1 | contig 12414 bp, 11 predicted proteins | sample 811161 | NCBI WGS metagenome assembly MDTB01 (sample SAMN05326650, study PRJNA326480) | marine metagenome | isolation source: seawater | place: Mediterranean Sea | collected 2009 | reverse complement strand
ATTCGCAGATCCTGCCAATAGAAATGATACTGCTATTTGGGATGAGAATGGAAATCTTATTTCTTAAGAGTATTAATTAAATTATACAAATGCAACAGTATATTTTAGCTATAGATGCTGGAACAACAAGTTCTAGAGCAATAGTATTTGATAAAAAGGGTAAAAGCATTGGTATTGCTCAGCATGAGTTTCCACAATATTTTCCAGAAGAAGGCTGGGTCGAACATGATGCTACTGAGATATGGGAAACACAGCTTCGAGCTATCAAAGAAGTTCTAGTTGGATTGGATACATCTACCCAAGCAATAGCTGCAGTTGGAATTACTAATCAAAGAGAAACGTGTGTTATTTGGGATCGTAAAACAGGACAACCCGTTCACAAAGCAATTGTCTGGCAAGACAGAAGAACCGCATTCATTTGTGAAGAATTGAAATCTCATACCTCTAATTTTTATGAAAAAACAGGTCTTGTTCTCGATGCTTATTTTTCTGGCACTAAAATAAAATGGATTTTAGATGAAAATCCGGAATTAAGACAAGCTGCAGAAAGAGGAGAACTTGCCTTTGGGACTGTTGACAGTTGGCTTATTTGGAACTTAACAGACGGTGCAACTCATGTAACGGATGTAACTAACGCAAGTAGGACCCTACTCTTCAATATTCATAGTTTAGAATGGGATAGCGAACTTTTATCAATACTTGATGTACCAAAATCTCTCCTACCTGATGTCGTTTCATGTTCAGAAATTGTAGGTTTTACAAAACTTTTCGGAGAAGAAATTCCTATTAGTGGTATTGCAGGTGATCAGCAAGCTGCACTTTTTGGACAAATGTGTGTCAACGTAGGGGATGTGAAAAATACCTATGGTACAGGTTGTTTCTGCGTAATGAATACGGGAGAAAAGGCGGTAGCTTCAAATAATAAAATGTTAACCACAATTGGGTATCAACTCAATGAAAAAATAACCTATGCTCTTGAAGGCAGCATTTTTACTGCTGGAGCCCTTGTGCAATGGTTACGCGACCAAATGCAGATAATTTCAGATGCTTCTGAAATAGAAGCTTTGGCAAAATCTGTTGAAAATAATGGGGGTATCACTTTTGTGCCAGCCCTTTCTGGACTTGGGGCTCCCTATTGGGATCCAGAGGCAACAGGAACTATCATCGGAATTACTAGAGGAACTCAAAAGGGACACATCGCACGAGCTGCCTTGGAGTCGATTGCCTTACGCACAAGAGATATTATTGTAGAAATGGAAAAAGATGCCGCAACAACTTTCAAAAGTTTGAAAGTTGATGGTGGTGCTTCCAATAATAATTTGTTGATGCAAATTCAAGCTGACTTGCTTACTACAGAGGTTGTTCGACCCCAAACCACCGAAACAACTGCTCTTGGGGCGGCATTTTTTGCTGGACTTGCCATTGGCTTCTGGAAAAATATTGAAGAACTAGAAAAGGTTTGGAAAAAGGACATGTCTTTTAGTCCATCTAATAATTCACAAAAAAGACGTATTCTTGATCAATGGAATGCAAGAGTTTCTAAGGCTTTTAAAACGGCGAATGAATAGAATTAAAAATCTTTCCTACACTAAAAATAAAAAAGAGGCATGGGATATCGTAGTTGTTGGAGGAGGCGCTTCTGGTTTAGGAATTGCTTTAGATGCTGCTAGTCGAGGATATGAAACTCTTCTTATAGAAAAATATGATTTTGCTAAAGGTACCTCCTCTCGAAGTACTAAACTCGTGCACGGTGGAGTTAGATATTTGCAAAATGGTGATATTTCATTAGTGCTTGAAGCACTTAAAGAGAGAGGTATAATGCGAAAAAATGCTCCTCACCTAGTTCAAGATTTAAGCTTTGTTATCCCTTCATATGATTGGTGGAGTAGTCCCTTTTATGGCATCGGCCTAAAAGTATATGATATGATGGCCGGTAGGTTAGGTCTCGGTCCTTCCACTATTTTAGACCGAGAAGAAACTCTCCAGCTGATACCCAATGTGAATAAAGAAGGACTCCGTGGTGGCGTCATTTATCATGATGGTCAATTTGATGACGCAAGAATGGCGATCAGCTTGGGATTAACAGCTGAAAAAGAAGGGGCGACACTGCTAAACTATGTAGCTTTGAAACAACTTATCAAGGAAGGTGGAATTATTAATGGCCTTACTGCACAAGATGAGTTAACAGGTGAGGAAATCACAATCAAATCAAAAGTTGTGATCAACGCAACTGGTGTTTTTTCTGATGAGATAATGCAAATGGATGCTCCAGAAAGCAAACCTATGATTCGACCCAGTCAAGGGGTGCATCTAGTGTTAGAAAAGTCCTTTTTGAAGGGTCAGCAAGCAATAATGGTTCCTCATACAACAGATGGAAGAGTCCTTTTTGCCGTCCCTTGGAATAATTATGTGGTGGTAGGAACGACTGATACTCCAGTAGATGAAGCTAAAGAAGAACCAATAGCACTTGATGAAGAAATAGAGTTTATACTTTCCAATGCCAGTTCTTATATGACTCAAAAGCCAACTCGTAAAGATGTGAAAAGCATTTTTGCAGGCTTACGTCCACTTGCTGCATCTAAAAATAAAGAAAGTACAAAAGAAGTTTCACGACATCATAAAATTAAAGTAAGCACCAGTGGTTTAGTTAGTGTGCTCGGAGGTAAGTGGACAACCTACAGAAAGATCGCTGAAGATGCGGTTAATACCGCTGCTCTAGCTGCAGGTTTAAATGAACGTAAATGTAATACAGTAGAAATTCCAATTAATGGCTATGATTTAAACTCTAATTGGGAAGATCCACTTCATGTCTATGGCACCGATATTGAACAAATTAAAGCAATAGACCCAGAGGGCAATTCTTCTCTTTCAGAACTATTTTTTATATCCAAAAACCAAATTGTATGGGCAATAGAAAAAGAAATGGCCATTACTTTAGAGGATATATTGGCCAGAAGAACACGTGCCCTTTTCTTAAATGCAAATGAAGCATTAAAAATTAGTCAAGGGGTCGTTAAAATTATGCAAAAAACAATGTGTCAAACCGATTCTTGGTCTGCTCAACAACTTAAAGATTTTAAAGAAACAGCTAAAAACTATATATTATGTTAGAAATGCACCCATATATTTCAGAATTTGTTGGTACAACAATTTTATTATTACTAGGATCAGGTGTGGTGGCCAATGTAAATCTTAAAAAAACTTACGGAGAAAACCAAAGTGCGCTAGTTTTAATTACTGCAGCTTGGGGTTTTGCTGTTTTTGTAGGTGTTTATATTTCTTCTCAGTCTAGCGGTGCCCATCTAAACCCAGCAGTTACGCTTGGACTAGCTCTTGCGGGTAAATTTTCTTGGTCATTAGTACCTGGTTACTTTTTTTGTCAGCTTGGTGGAGCCATGTTAGGAAGTTGGCTTTCTTATCTGACTTATAGAGATCACTATAAAGCAACTGATGAAGAAAAAACAGTTAGAGGAACATTCTGTACCGCACCAGCGATAAGAAATTATAAGAATAATCTTTTTAGTGAAGCTGTTGGCACTTTTGTGTTAGTTTTTGGGGTCCTTAACATTGCTAGTCCAAACATAGAAGTGAAAGAGATTGATATCACAAATTTTGGACTAGGAGCATTAGACGCACTTCCTGTAGGGATTTTAGTTTGGGTTATTGGTATGGCACTTGGAGGCCCCACAGGATACGCTATTAATCCAGCACGTGATTTTGGTCCACGGTTAGTTTATCAAATGTTACCTAGAAAAAATAAAGATACCGACTGGTCTTATTGTTGGATACCAATCGTTGGACCATTTATAGGAGCGGCTGTAGCTGCAGAGATTTTTATGCTTCTCAATCTACCTGTTGCAATTACCTAGCCACATTCACTGAACGAGTTTCTCTAATGACGGTCACCTTCACTTGACCAGGGTAGGTCATGTCTGTTTGTATTTTTTGGGAAATTTCAAAAGATAATTTGGAAGCGTGGTCATCACCAACTTTTTCACTTTCTACAAAAACTCTTAATTCTCTACCCGCCTGAATAGCGTAAGCCTTAGTAACACCTTCAAAATTATAGGCTAAGTTTTCAAGATCTTTAAGGCGTTTGACATAACTTTCATGCACTTGCCTTCTCGCTCCTGGTCTTGCCCCAGATATGGCATCACAAACTTGAATAATAGATGACAACAAAAAGGTCATTTCAATTTCATTATGGTGGGCGCCAATGGCATTACATACCTCAGCTTTTTCTCCATATTTTTCGGCCCATTCCATACCTAAAATAGCATGAGGTGTTTCAGTCTCTTCTTCAGGTACTTTGCCAATGTCATGAAGTAGACCAGCTCTTTTTGCTAGCTTTGCGTTGAGCCCTAATTCTGATGCCATCACGCCACACAGTTTTGCCACTTCCCTAGAATGCTGTAGAAGGTTTTGACCATAGGAGGACCTGTATTTCATTCTTCCCACAACCTTTACTAATTCAGGATGTAATCCATGTATGCCAAGATCAATAATAGTTCTTTTACCCACTTCAATAATCTCATTATTAATCTGCTTCTGAGTTTTTTTGACTACTTCTTCAATACGGGCAGGATGAATGCGTCCATCACCTACCAAACGGTGGAGAGCAAGCCTAGCAATTTCTCTTCTAACTGGATCAAAGCATGATAGAATAATTACCTCAGGGGTATCATCCACAATTACTTCAACACCCGTTTCCAATTCTAAAGCTCGAATATTTCTTCCCTCTCTACCAATAATTCTTCCTTTTACATCGTCGGAATCTAAATTAAAAACAGAAACGCAATTTTCAATAGCTTCTTCCGTACCTATTCGCTGAATGGTATTTATGATTATTTTTTGAGCTTCCTGTTGCACATTAAGTTTCGCTTCTTCAAGACAATTTTGAACAAAACCCATTGCTTCGGCTTTTGCTTTTTCTTTTAAAGAATCTATCAAGGCCTCTTTAGCCTCTTTGGCAGAAAGATTGGATAAAGTTTCTAGGCGTTCTGTCTGAATTTTGTGTTCTGCTTCAAGGGCCTCTGCCTTTCTTTTAAAAGTTTCTATTTTTTGGTCTAATGCGTTATTCTTTTGTTCAAATTTTCGATTCTGTTCGTTGGCTTTCCTCATTTCATTATTGACCGCATTTTCTTTTTCATGCAAACGATTTTCAACAGAAATAATTTTCTTTTCTCTATCTAAAATCTCCTTTTCGTATTCAGATTTTAATTCAATAAAACGTTCTTTAGCTTGAAGGATCTTTTCTTTTTTCATGCTTTCAGCTTCAGATTTGGCTTTATTTCTTATTTGATTTGCCTCTTGCATTGCTTTTTCAATCAATACTTTTGATTTTTTTTTTCTTAAGATAAAGTCAAGACTAACTCCAAGAAACAATCCTATAAGTATAAGTATTATTGATAGTGGATTTACCATTTTTTTTTATTTAAAAATGCCTGTACTAGCGCGTTTTTGTATAAACTCCAAAAAATCAGGTTTGTGGCTACACAACTGATCAAGGATCTGTTCAAGACAGCTTGCTTTTACAATTGAAACTCACCACTTTTAATTAAAAACTCGTTGAGTTTATCAAAAAAACTAATACAGGCAGTTTGTATTATTATAAGAAAGAACTTTAATAGGCAGCCATATGAACGTTTATCAATGCTATCATTGATGCTATTTTATCGTTTAGTTCCTCATTTTGTGAGGCATTCAAATCAGCATGATTTTGTTGTTCAATTTTTGCTGCATATTGAAGGGAACACATGGCCAAAACATCTTGCTTATCTTGCACTGCATAGCTTTCTTCAAGCTTCTTTATTGTAGCTTGAATTTTCTTAGCTGAATTCCGCAAAGAAGCCTCTTGATGCTCTTTTATCGTGAGCGGATATACCCGGTTTGCAATTGTTAATTTTATTTTAAGCTCGTTAAGCATTATTCTATTATTTCGGAGAGTTGATCTATACAAGTATCAACTTCTTTAATTAAACGATTTAATTTATTTTTAGTAATACTTTTTCCTTCGTTACTACCTAGTAAATTGTTTGCAATTTTCAAGGACTTATTTTCCTCTTTAAGCGTTTTTATTTGAGCTGAAATAATTTGATATTTTCTTTTCAGCTCAGTGTTGTGGCCCTCAAGCTGCGAAATAGCCAAATGTTGTTCTTTTAACTTGTTGAGCAATACAATTAATTTTTGCTCTAAAACATCTATCATATTTCGACTTGCATCCATAGAAATTGGTCGCAATTTTACATATTACAAATTTACACAATCCCCCTTTTAAAAGTTGTGTTTACCAATATTTTTTTTAAATATTTATAACAACTAAAAAAACCTCTGTATTTCTTCCTTCTTATAAAACTAAGGCTATATAAGATGTTACCTTTTATAAATTTTTTATATTGTGATAAAGTGTCTATTTTAATTGAGAACAACATTTATTTTTATTTTCAGAATAACCTTTTTGTTTTTTATTTCTTTTAACAGACAATGGGCTCAGTCAAGTGGTGAAAAACTCATTCCACCTTTAAAAATTCCCCTTCTCCTATCTGGAAATTTTGGTGAACTTCGTGGAAGTCATATGCATGCAGGTTTAGATATCAAAACAAAAGGAATACAAGGAGTGCCTATTTATGCTTGTTGGGAGGGTGAAGTAAATCGAATTGTAGTTAGCACCTTGGGGTATGGAAAAGCGTTATACATTATGCATAAAAATGGAAAAACTACTGTTTATGCTCATCTGAAAAAATTTGCCCCACAGATTGAAAATTATGTTAAAATAAAACAGTATAAAAAACAAACATATTCTCTTCAAGTTTTTCCAAAAAAAGAAGAATTAAAAGTTTCTGCAGGAGAGCTTATTGGATTTTCAGGAAATACAGGAGGCAGTTCGGGTCCACATTTACACTTTGAAATCAGAGAAAGTCTTTCTCAAAAACCAATTAATCCTCTAAACTTTTCTTTAGCAATCGAAGATCATCAACGCCCGCAGCTAAGAGGACTTTTTCTTTATCACCATATTGATGGAAATCCTGTAAAAAAACAATATTCTTTTTTTAAAGAAAATGACAGTTTATACTCTACTGCACTTCTTAGGGTTTCTGGCAAAATTAGTGTGGGATTAAATATTTTTGATCGACAAGATTTAAGCTACAATAAAAATGGTGTTTATTCTATTTCTCTTTTGCTGAACGGGATCAAAAAATATGAACGTAAAATGGATACTTTTTCTTTTGCTGACGCAAAATACATAAGCCTTCTATTAGACCAGATTGCTTTAAAAAAAGAACGTAAAAAAATTGAACATCTAGTAGTCCATCCAAAAAATAAAATGTCACTAATAAAAGATCCGTTGAATGACGGTTATTTTGATATTTTACCTGGTAAATCTTATTTAGTAAGTATTCTATTACGTGATTTTCATGATAATTTGACTCAGTTAGATCTCTATTTTTTAGGAGACGATTCTTTTCAAATTCCTACCCGAAAAAGTGATGAAAATGCAAAACGTATTGAAACAGACAAAGACTATCTGTTTGAATTTAAGGGCAAAGAAGTTTATATTCCAAAAGAGGCTTTTTTTGATTCTAAAGATTTAGTTTTTACTGTTTCAGCTGATACTCTTAAGATAGAGGAAGGCTGGATTAAGAGTCAAAAACCGATTAAAATTAGCTTTACTAAAATTGGATTGAGTGCTGAGGAAAAAGATCAAATCACCTTTGCAAGGATTGTTGATAGTAAACCTATTTTTATACCTACTAAAAGTGAAAAAAATCATTTCACAACTTCAATAAGAGAATTGGGAACTTATACCTTGGTGCGTGACAGCATTTCGCCAAGTGTCCAATCCAAAAACTTTAAGAATAGGGAATCCATTAAAAACTTTAAATATTTGACCTTTAGAATAGATGATGAATTTTCTGGTATTAAAAATTATGAGGGTTATATTAATAAGCAATGGATTTTATTAGAATATGAGCCTAAAAACAAAATACTAACCTATGATATCTCTGACCTCAAATTTGAGAGTGATCAATTAAATATTGAATTGATTGTTGAAGACGGTGTGGGAAATAAAACAGAGTTTAAAACCGAATTATTTAAGAATTAGCTAAGGGTTTTCTTGGGTAGCAAATTGACGAAGAACTGTTATCAAATGATCAATTTCACTTTTTGAATTAAAACAAGAAAATGAAAATCTAAGGGTGGGCCAATCTCTGTACTGATCTTCTCTTTGAAGTTCATTGATAACGTGAGAACCTTGACTACTTCCAGATTGACATGCACTCCCCTTTGAACAAGCGATACCATTTAAATCTAAATGAAAATCTAGAATTTTTGCTTTATCTTGATCAATGGGAAGTGAAATATTCACAAGGGTATTAGTACTCCTTGTTAAATCTCCAGACAATCCATTTAAAATAGCCTCCGGAAAAACAGTATGGATTTGGTCTAAAAAATATTTTTTAATTTCTAAAATATGTTGATCCTCAGTATCATAGTTTTGATATGCTAATTCTAAAGCAGTGGCCATACCGACAATATTGTGAACTGCTTCTGTCCCAGCACGTAAGCCCCTTTCTTGCCCTCCTCCTTTTATCATTGATTGTAAACGAAGGGCATTGCTAACATAAAGAAATCCAATGCCCTTTGGTCCATGAAATTTATGGGCAGAGGCAGAAAGAAAATCTATTGGTAATGCATTAAAATCCAAATGAAAATGACCCACACCCTGCACAGCATCGCTGTGAAAGTAGGCCCCGTATTTTTTGCAAAGTTTACCTACAGCCTCCAAATCAAGAACATTGCCAATTTCATTATTGATGTGCATCAAACTAACCAAGGTAGTTTGATTATTGTTAGAAAGAAGTATTTCTAAATGATTAATATCTACACTCCCCTCTTCATCTAATGCAACATATTCTAAAGAAATTCCTTTTTTTGCGATCTTCTCGGCAGCATGAAGAACAGCATGATGTTCAATTTTAGATGTGATAATTTTTTTGACACCTAAATCATTAACTGCACAATAGAATATCATGTTATCTGATTCGGTTCCACCTGAGGTAAAAATGATTTCAGAGGCAGCCGCATTAAATTGTTTGGCTATACTTTTTCGTGCAGATTCAATAGTGGTCTTTGCTTTTCTTCCATAACCGTGTATAGAGGAGGGATTTCCAAATGTTTCTATTAGATTAGTTGAGATTACTTCAACAACCTCAGAACGTAGTGGCGTGGTGGCTGCATTGTCAAAATATACTCTCACTAAATCAGTTTTTTAATTCAAATTTTTCTAGCGTTTGCAATATGATTGCAATACACTCGTCTAGTTGATCAGAAGTTATTACTAGTGGTGGTGCAAATCTAATAATATTACCATGTGTAGGTTTAGCTAGTAATCCGTTATCCTTTAATTTTAGACATATTTTCCAAGCTAAGTTTCCTGTACGACTATCGTTTATTAAAATCGCATTTAATAATCCCTTGCCTCTGATCTTCGAAACAATTGAACTATTTACTATATATGATTTAAGAGAAGATCTAAATTTTTTTCCAAGTAAGTAGGAATTGTTAGATAAGTTTTCATCTATAATTACTTTTAGAGCTTCTAGGCAAACTGACGAGGCCAAGGGATTTCCCCCAAAGGTCGATCCATGTTCTCCAGGTTGAATACATAACATTATATGATTATCAGCTAAAACTGCAGATGCTGGAAGAATGCCACCGGAGAGAGCTTTACCCAAAATCAAAATATCTGGACGAACATTCTCATAATCCGACGCCAACATTTTACCTGTTCTTCCTAAACCAGTTTGAACTTCATCTACTATTAATAAAACATTATATTTTGTGCACAAGAATCTTACATCAGATAAATATCCATTATCTGGAACTATAACCCCAGCTTCACCTTGAATTGGCTCTATCATAAAAGCCGCTGTTTCATGATTCTTTAATTTTTCCTCTAAAGAATTTAAATCATTATATGGTATTATGTCATAACCAGGCATGTATGGACCAAAACCTTTATAAGACAGCGGGTCATCAGAACTTGAAATAGCAGCTAAAGTTCTTCCCCAAAAATTACCGCTAGCAAAAACTATTCGAGCTTTATTGTATGATATTCCCTTTTTCAGGTATCCCCATTTTCTTGCTAATTTAATAGCTGTTTCGCCTGCTTCAACACCAGTATTCATAGGCAGGACTTTATCATATTTAAAAACATTAGTTATGTATTCTTCATATACTCCTAAAATATTATTGTGAAAAGCACGTGATGTTAGTGTCAATTTTTCAGACTGTAGCTTCAATGCTCCAATAATTCTTGGGTGACAATGCCCTTGATTTACAGCAGAATAAGCCGAAAGAAAATCATAATACCGCTTTCCGTCTACATCCCATAAATAAATACCTTTTCCCTTAGATAATACTACAGGTATAGGTTTATAGTTGTGAGCACCATAATTATATTCAAGATTAATTAAATATGATGATTTTGTGATTGTATCCAAGATTTGATGTAATTTAATTATCTATTACAATTAACCACCCAAAAATAAGGAATATAGAAGTCAAAAAACTAATTCAAGTATTGATTTATTTTGTGAAGCCATTAAATTCAATATATGTCAAGAAAACAACGGATATACCAAGTAGAAAATGAACTTGAAATAATCGATATCAACTCTATGGGTATGGGAGTTGCAAAGGACGATTCTGGCGCTGTATATTTTATAAAAGAAACTATTCCAGGAGATGTAGTAAACATAAATGTTCATAAAAAAAAAAGAGACTATTTTGAGGCTCAGGCAATTACTTTTTTAAAAAAATCACCTCACAGAGTAACCCCTCCTTGTAACCATTTCGGACTATGCGGTGGATGTAAGTGGCAACACTTTGAATATTCTCAACAATTAAAATTTAAAGAAACTGGAGTATTACAAAATCTTCAAAAGATTGGAAAAGTTAATCCTAAAGAAATTCTACCTATTATGGCAGCTCCCGAAGTCTATTGGTATCGTAATAAACTTGAATTTTCATTTTCAACTAATCGGTGGCTCACATCAACAGAAATTGAAAGTAAGGAAGAGCAAGTTCGTCTTGGATTAGGGTTTCATAAACCAGGGCGCTGGGATAAGATCGTTTCAATCGACACTTGTCATTTGCAGATTGAGCCATCCAATAAAATTCGAAATTCACTTCGCAATTTTGCGATTGATCAGCAAATTCCATTTTATGACTTGCAACAGCAAAGAGGGTTATTAAGAACACTGATGATAAGAAATACCCTAGCCGGTGACTTTATGGTTTTGATTCAATTCTTTGAATCAAAACCTAAAGAGCAAGAAAAAGTTTTATTTTTTTTTAAAAAATGAATTTCCAGAAATCACTTCCCTGCTTTACTGCGTCAACAGCAAGCCGAATGATACTATTTATGATCAAGAAATAAACATATTTGCGGGTAAAGATCATTTGATTGAAACAATTGGGACTCTCAAATTTAAAATTACTTCAAAATCTTTTTATCAAACCAATCCCAAGCAAGCCTTTTACTTATATGAGTTAGTGAAATCTTTTGCTGCAATGGAAGGTAATGAGATTGTCTATGATCTCTATTCAGGAATTGGTACTATTGCACTATTTCTAGCTGCTCTTTGCAAAAAAATAGTTGGTGTTGAATCTATTCCAGAAGCAGTTAAAGACGCTAAATATAACGCCCAGATAAATAAAATCAAAAATGCCACTTTTGAGGTTGGTGATATGAAATCTATTTTCGACGAAACCTTTATTCAAAAACACGGAAAACCGGACTTGATTGTAGCCGATCCTCCTAGGGATGGTATGCATAAAAAAGTTATCCATCAAATTATTGTAATTCAGGCTCCAAAATTAATATACATAAGTTGCAATAGTGCAACTCAAGCAAGAGATCTTGAAAAATTAAGTTGTATTTATGATGTAGAAATTAGCCAAGCTGTAGATCTATTTCCACAAACAAGTCATGTAGAAAATGTCGTACTTTTAAGACGAAAATAAATTTTACCTATCAGACGTCTACTTTATATTTTTGTTTTTTTTGCTTTTATCTTTTCTCTAAACCAATGTGAAAAAGATGACATTTGTTTAAATGATAATTTAAATACACCCAGTATTATTATAAGATTTATGGACAAAGAAAATCCTGGAAGGCCCAAAATTCCAAACGATTTATTGATAAGAGCCTTAGATAATGAAAATTCATTAGGTAGCAGCTTTAGTGATTCAATTGCATTGCCACTGTATATTCATAAAGACTTCACACAATTTGAGTTTATACTTAATGCCAATAATGACGAAATGATAAATATTGATACCATACAAATCAATTACCAAAGAAAAGATCAATATTTGAACAGTGCGTGTGGCTTTAGGGCCACATTT
>MDTB01179449.1_pt1 | contig 12415 bp, 9 predicted proteins | sample 811161 | NCBI WGS metagenome assembly MDTB01 (sample SAMN05326650, study PRJNA326480) | marine metagenome | isolation source: seawater | place: Mediterranean Sea | collected 2009 | reverse complement strand
CGACTTAATCTCACCATCTTGACTTGAGTGTTGTTGAAAACTGGATATGGAATAAATTCGTTGAAAGTAATTGTCGATATTCCTGTTACTGCTGCTGATTCTGTTGCTTCACTAACAGTAAATAATATAGGATCTGTATTTACTTTAAATGTTGCATTACCACTGGATATCACTGTAGATAAGTTTTGTGTTGGTAAGAAATTACGACCACTATTCAAAACATCAACAGAAGTTATTGTTCCAGCAGCACTTACATTTGGTGAAAATTCTGGAAGTATAGACTCAGGACCTAAAGGACTTTCATTCAAAGTAATGATGGGAGGAGCACCAACCGAGTAATCACCATCATTTCCACCATTTACCACCTCTATTGATCTAATCACTTGTAAAGGTGCATCGACAGTATCAGTTGAAGTTGAATCATCGTAATCATTCATATCAAGAACAAAATAAACTCCTTGACCATCAAAAGGTATTCTTATATTTCCATCAGTATCTTTTGTATTCGCAGTCACGATGGTATCTACCTGTGAATCTGTAGGACCGTTTGTTGTAATACCTGTGAATTCAATATCTCCAAAACCATCAGCGACCAAACCTTTAATACCAAAAGAACTATTTGAGTTTGTTAGGTCACACTGTCCTCCAGATGAAACTCCAATACCAATTTCACAACCAATTGTGAAAATAGAAACTAACTGAGCATATCCATTATTCGATATTGATACACCAATACCAGCTTCATTATATTGTGTGAAGGAATCACAAACCATTGATTTTAAATCTTGACCACCATTATTAGTTCCTGTGAATGCTGCGTTAGCATGATCTCCATTAATTTTCATTCCAATACTTCCAGTCATAAAGTTAGTACAATTTCTTACATATGGTGATCTCCATCTACCAGCACCACCTTCATCTGCAGGACCTAACGGTGTGAATCCTGAAACTGCTTGGAAATCTAATCCTGAGTCTACACTTGTTTGTATTGGTGGAAATGCAACTGCACCGCAGCGAGGATGATTAGTTGTAATCGATGCTCCAGCAAAACTTAAATTTTCAATTAAGCATCCCCTTCTAACATGAAATACATCTCTGTTTGTATTATTTGGAACAACAGTTACCAATCTTAAATCTTCTCCCGTAATTGCAACATCAGTTCTCAAACCAATTGGATTGTTCTCTATATAAACTCCAGACCTTACCTTAATTGTATCTCCCTCTTGTGCAATTGCAGCTGCAGCTGCAATAGTATATTTTGAATCTCCCTCCAATAAACCACTATTAGAATCTCTACCATTTTTCGATACCCACAACGTTCTCTTTGTCTGAACTCCAGAAGGTCTCCATGATACTCCGACTCCCACACCAGAGACATTGAAAGAAGATAGACGATAATCAGTTCTACCTGAACCAACTCCTTGACTGTTAAAGAAATCTGTTAGTTGTGCATCTAATTCAAGATTACCCTCAATTTTTACATTTTGACCAACATTTAAATTTTTTAATATTCCAACACCACCATCAATCACAGCAGCACCCGTAGATGTATCGTTTGATTGTGTATCATCATCTACATCTAATCTTCCTGCAAAGGTTCCATTTCCTCCTGAGTTTAAATTACCTGCTAATCCTAGTCCTCCATCAATAACAGCAGAACCAGTTGTGACGCTTGTTGATTCTGTTTGATCGTCTACATCTAATCTTCCCGCTATGACTGCAGCACCACCAATGTTAATATTTTTTTCTACACCAACTCCACCATCTACTATTAAGGAACCTGTATCTTTGCTCGTACTTTCAGTTTGACCTAAAATAGTGGTGTCACCACCAACAAATAATTTTTTACCGACTCCTAAACCACCAGATATACGAACTGCACCTGTGCCTGTACTACTAGACTCAGATTGGTCATTAAAAGTTGAAGTACCATCAACGTCTAATACAGAATTAAATGTGACTCCAGCATCTACATTTAAAGTACTATCAAAATCAACATCGCCAGTTGCATGTACAGTTCCCGATATGTCTAAATCAGCTGATGGATTTGAATTTCTTATACCAACTCTAGACTGTCTATAGATTGATGCACCTGTACCAGTTCCTTGATGACCCCATAAATCTTCAACAAATATAGTCGCAACACCTGTTACTGAATTAGGATTTTGTGCAGTTGCTTCTAAAGTATCAGTTCCTTGCCCATTACTATTTCTTTGAGCAAAATTTAGTACTGTAAAAGATTGTGCTGCTCCAACAGCAGGAACAAAAGTTCCCTCGTTTTGTAGAAATACACCCTCAGTCTCTACAGGAGTAAATGAAACCCATCTTATACCAAGTTCATCACGACTCATAAAGTTTGCGTTTCCACCTACAGAACCAGCTGAGTCATAAATGTTTCTTGCAATTCTTATACTACCATCAAAATCCGCTCTTAATGTACCATATCCAGAATTATTGACTGTAAATGTACCACCTGGATTATTCGTTCCAATTCCCAGTGTCCCTACACCAGATACAACAAGGGATTGAGTTCCTATTCCTAGTTGGAATTTAGCATCAGGTTGAGTTGTACCAATACCAACTAATCCTAAATCGTTAACAATGAAAGATTTATCACCAGCACCCACTTGGAATCTAGCATCTGGTTGTGTACTTCCAATACCAACTCGACCACCAACTTGTCCATCTGCATCTGAAGTTGTAGAAATTGCAACTAAGACAGTACCACCAGCTCCAACATTATGTCTCTGATAAACTGTAAGATAATTAATATCAACAGGACCTATAAATGTTGAGAGACCACTTACAAAAAAATTATCATTTACTGTGATACTTGTAAACGGTTGGTCATCTTCAAACGTTATATCTTTCGCATCGAGTTCAGTATATAATTTTCCATAAATGAATACATCATCAGTAAACTCAGCCTTTCTATTAAAATTATCTACATCAGCAGCATCGTAATTTGGGTATGGAACACTACCTGATTCAAATCTAGACATTAGGCACCCCAGACACTTTCAGCGACACTTGTACCTTTAAATACTCCTCCCATCCAACCAACTTCACGAACTCTTATCTTTCCATATGGTGCTTTGATATAACAAGTATTTGAACTCATATTAATAGAATTTGATGCATTTACCCTAAAATCTCCACCAGCTCTTACTTCAACGTTTTTATCAGCGTCTAAAATTATATTTCTTCCAGTTATTTTTACATCACCACTACTTAATGCAGTTATAGTTACATCTCCAGATGAACCTACAATATTAACACACACACCACCACCATCTACTCTTTGTCCACCAACTATTTCTATACATTGATCGTTGTAAATATGATACAAACCACCATTTGTCATTCCAACAGCACTATTATTTCCATCACTTCCAGAACCTAGTATGTCATATACAACAGTTCCATTATATCCTGTTTGTGGATTTCCAGTATCAATCCTGAAATGAGGTCCAAAAGACTCATATTCTCTATTCTGCCAATTTCCTTTCTCTGCTGCGTTTGGAGTGCTCATAGTTTTTCTATCTTATTAATATTTATCAGTATCCTGAGTAACTCCCACCTGTTCCCGTAGACCCGCTATTATTAGAAGTATTATCAGGAACAGAAGTGTTACTCTGTCCAGTCGTTTGCTCCATACTTGTGTCAATTGAGTCAGTTTGAGAGATGTTACTTGTAGTAGTTTGTATTGTGGTGTTGGAAACATTTGTCTGTGATGTAATTGTTGCTGAAGAAGTTCTACTCTCCTGTGGAGTATCATAAATTATGGGGTGTGGTGCTGTAGTATGTGCAATACCAACCATTTTAACTCCTGTAGATGGATGAACATGGAAAGGACCATAATAAGCCTCACCATTTACATACCCAATAATACCATCACGAGGAGATACACAATCTATTACTTGTTTAATTTCACCTTGATATTCTGGTCTTGGTGATATTTGTGCTTTCAATATTGCACCAAATCCAGTTTCAGATTCGATTATCATTTCTGGTAATTCTGTTACAGATTCTACATTTGTAGTTTCTGGATTAGGTGGTATTACATTTAATATACGTCCACTTTCATCAAGGAATTTTTCATAAACATTACCTTTATCATCCGTGATAATATCATCCTGAGTGTAATCTTCACCAGGATTTACAACTACAACATGATCAACAGTATAATCACCACTATCATCAGGTTCAATAATGGGATAATATTCACCAGGAGATACTACATAAATGTCAGTAACTTGTTGATATGTTGGTGACTGCGGATCATAATCTACTACTGCTCTTGCAACAGCACCAAAACCTTGATCACAATTATCTACTATTTCTACAAAGGGAGGAGTTCTATATCCTGAACCACCATCAGTCATTTTAATACCTAAAAGACTTCCAGTTTGCTCTGCAAATGTATCACCTACAATAGCTCCTAGTAATGCTTTACCAGTCGCACCTTCTCCTCCACCACCAAAAATGTTTACTTGTATTCCTGAACAATTCAATGGTGGTCCTGTATAACAGTCACTTAATTGACTACTAAAACCTGGTGTGCTTACGTCTGGTCTCATAAAGTCAAATATACCTAGATTGCCTATTATACCACCAGGACTAGCCGCTGCTTCTTGAAGTGATTGTGCAGCGTTAGCAGTTGCAAGTATAGTCTCTGCAACTGATTCAAGATTGAATGTTTTACTACCTTTAGGTCCTTTTCCTAATACCCATTGTTGCGTTTTTGATCCTAAATCTGCTACTGGCAAATCACAATTAAATGCATTAGCAATTCCTAATATACCCTCTGCTTTTGATCTTAACATTCCAACTAAATCACCATCAAATATTTTTGATACTCCTTTCATAAGACCACCAAGTTGATTATTAATGCCTCCGATGATGTCATTAAATATTGCTCCTACAAATTGATCACCAATACAGTCGGTAAAATTCTTAACGTTATCTAAAAAACTAGTGAGTATATTGCGAATTGAACCAAATAAATTATTAGTTATATTTTTTGCAGCACAAGGTAAAAAATTCTGGAGTGCTTTGACTGGACCAACCATTGCAGTTTGAGCCAAGTTCGCTGCTTTCTTTGCAATCGCACCATTTTGAGTTGCTAATAATATTTTACCATAAACATCTTTATACATCTTATGGAGTCCAGTATTTAATTTAGGTGCTAAATCTGCATATGTTTTGTTTAAAATACTACCAGATAGACCAGAGGATATATTAGCCATTTTTCTAGCAGCATTTTCGATAAGACCTGCTTTTTCTTTAACCGATGCTACATCATATCCATCAACAGCGTTCTGTAACTCAGATTTAATTTTATTAACAGGAGTATTTTGATTATTTCCAGCAAAATTTACGACTTTTCCAATAGCACCGCTCGCAGATCTTTCAATCTTCCCCGTTCTTTCTTGTAATTCTTTTGCTTGTTTTTTACTAATATGTCTAACTGATTTTTGAGCTTCAATTCCTGACTGATCACCGACTTCATTTTTAATCATAAAGTCACTAGATCTTATTTTACTTGTATATCCTGTAAAAGGAACAAAAGGTTGTTGATATTCACCACTGATAATACTCGCTGCCTGTCTAGTATTTGCAAAAACACCCATGATCACTGGTTGTTGAGCATCATCCCCATCCATGAAAAACCCAAAGACATTATCACCAGGTAATAATCTTATAGATTTACTTTTATTACCTCTACCTGAACCAGATTCAGGGGAAAGTAATACATGTGCCCAAGGCAACTGTTCATTAGTCAACTCTACATCATTATCAGGATGATAACCAAGTATACGAACTTTAACACGATTTCCCCAACCAGCACCATTTATTTGTTTGCCTTGAGCAGATTCAGGTGCGATTTGACCTACCCACCATCTAAATCCATCTCTACCTAAGAAATTACTTTTTAATAAATTATTTTCTATCATTTGTCTCTTACTCCGAAAGTATCTCTAACTAATTTAAGTTTTGTATAAGATCCTGTTGCATCAAAATAATGCACTACTTCCTTTATCATATATAGTCCACTTTGATGACGATCAATCTCTTTCCTTTGTTCACTATCAAGTCTTGGAAATACACAATCAATAACATCACCTGCTACTAAATTAGTATTCAAGGGTATTGTCATTACTAACAACTGCGTAAATAAAATATTATATCTCATCATAGCCTGAGAATGTATTTTTGTTGGGTCTGCATTCTCATCTGTCGATACATCATTTTCTAATGTACCGATATCTAAAATACCAGTGATATATCTACTTGGTACAGAGGCTAGCGTACGATTATCTTTATCATTTAAAGTAGGTAAAGTTATATCTATATCTGCACCTAAATTTTTCATTTTCCCTGAATAATCATCAAGTTTGAATACCGTTTGTGGTGATGGTGTATATTCAAATGTCAAAGGATTCAAATATTTTCGATGACTACAGTATGCACCTATTTCCAAATTTTCTAATAAATTCTGATTTTTAGATGTAGAATACTCTAATATTTTAAAATCATTCCCCTTCCCTTTATAATCTACTACACCTGGTGTATAAACATATTTTTCCTGAAATGGTTCTTGATCTATTAATTGATCTATAGATTTAAATCTAAAACCTTTTTGTGTCTCAAAAAAGAAATATCCTGCAGTCGAATCCTCTTTTGATGCAGATGCTGGAACTGATTTTGAAGCTAACCAAGTCATTAAAGTAAAAGGTTTTTTCATATTACCAATAAATCCATAAGGATTTTGAGTTTCATCAATGTCATAAAGTTTTTCAGAACTGAGATAATTTTTACATATATCATCTACACTATCAGATATTTTCTGCGAAGAAGGAAATCTTTTACCAACTCTAACTGTTTCATTTGTGATAGCTTCTCTTGAAACCAAATTTAAAGTAAAAGTTTCTTTACCTGATTGTATAATAACATTGGTTATTGATCCAACATATAGATATTTACTTGGATTTTCTGAAAAATCAAGACCTTTATTTGTTTTTGAATTTCCTGATATCTTTATAACAACTCTCTCACCTCCTCGAAGTGGAAAACCATTATATAAAGATTCCATTTTACCATCTTTACCTTTTATTGTATTACCAGTATTAACCACGATTACTTTAGCAGTAATCATTGGAGAAAATAAATTTTCATAATAATTAAAACTAACGACACCCGAAGAAATATCGGCAGTTTTTTCTCCATCTACAGATTCAATAATAAATTTTTCGTATAATGATTTGTCTATTGCTGCCATTACGTGTACTTAAGTGTTGATAAGCTTTGAAGTTTCATTAGTGTTTGTTCAAGTTGAACTTCTTTTTGAATGTTGAATCTCTTACCGCTTGAACCAGCACTAGCCATCATCGATGATCCAGATGATTGTGTTGGTTTTTCAACTATAAAAACAGTATTTCCCTTTTTCTTTCTCTTACTCCTTACTGAAGTTGGTTTATTTTTTCTTACAGTTTTCATATTTTTTTCAGAACCTTTTAAATTTTCAATTTGTTCTTTTTGTTCTCCTATAAAAGAATTAAAATCAGATGCTAAATTTCCTTGAATATTTTCAACGGTCTTTTTTGTATCAGAAAAATTTGAAGTATTAATTAGGGATGGACCTGCAATAACTTCAGGTATTTCTGTTTTAGTTCCCTTAACTTTATTTGAAACTTCTTTGTCAAGTATTTTTTTTGTATCAACTCCAGATGTGTCAAGATTTTTTTCAACTGCTTTTTTAATATCCTCTTCAGGTGGTTTCACCTCCATTTCTGGCATCTCATCTGTTTTAGGAAGTGGTTTTATATTTTTTGTTGGATCTATCTGTTCATTTTCATTTGAATCTGATTTTTTAATATCAGAACTCAATTTATCAACATTAAAAGATATAGTTTTTTGTTGAGCTTCAATACCTTCCTCTTCACTTTGATCATTCTGTTGATTATTTGTATTTTTGTCTTCATTATTTTCATTATTTTCTTCTTTATATTCCTCTTCCAATTTCTCCATCTCATCACCAAAACTGGTGTAATCATTTGATGTCTGAACTAACTGTTGATCTAATTTTGCTAATCCTCCTGACGCTCTGTTTATATTTTCTTCAATACCTTGTTTATTTTTCTGAAAATCAAACGTAGGTATTTTTGATAAAGCATCAGATATTAATTGCCCTATTCCTACAACTATATTTTTTATAGTGTTTATAAAAGCACCTAAAATACTTGTAACTCTTCTTATTAATTTAATTACTCCAGATAAAGCTGCTATAATTTTGGGTAAGTTGGTAATTGCCCATCCAATTAATAATATTCCAACAAAATCTAATAATCTTCCTAAGAATCCTCTCGTACTTTTAGTAAGGATGCTCCCTTTTTGTTTTGCTGGACCTTGTAATGACGCTGCCTCTATCTCATCCTCTCTTGCTTTTCTTCTTACATTCTCTCGTCTTATTCTAAAAAAATTATTATCTTTAGATATGAGTGATTTTTTAAATAAATTTGATTCTTTTGTATTTTTAACTATCTCAGCAGCATTCTTTTTTACTTGCTCTAATCCCTAATTAAATTTTTGTACAGTATTTCTAATCGAATTTATACTAATCGATGATTTAAGTAGTGCGTCTCTTCTTGCTTTTAATGACATCAGGCAAAGGCTCCAAACGTAGAAACAGCAAAACTAGTATGAATATTATTATTATCAAAAGCTATGAATGGAATTTTACTAGATGGTTCCTCCACCTGCCCTGAAGGAGCAGCACCACCTCCTCCACTATCACCACCTACTATTGGTATATTCACCACCGATGGTTGACCTTCTTCTACGTTTGATATATTTTCAGCAACATTCAATTCCTTCTTAGAATTAACAGGAGTAATAGAATCAGATTGATTTGCATTTGAAGCAATCATACTATTATCAACTGTACTAGATTCAGTATTCATTCCAAATGCTAACGTTGATGACTCTGCTTCCACCGCTGACACTTCTGTTTCAGTTTTTTCTTCTTTTTTACCACCAAAACCAGGTATTTTTATTTTTGAGAATAAATTCTTACCTATTCCAAATGGTATCGCACTTAATATTAACTTTATAATTCCAGCTGCAATTGCACCTAAACCTAAAAATGCAGCAATTTTGCCAGCAGCAAATATTACAAGTGGTGCAGCAATCGCAGCAACTATTATACCTCCAAGATTATTTTTGATTGCCTCAAGGGGATTTTCACCACCAACAAATATATCAAACAAAGTACTTACAGCAAAAGTACTTTTTACACCACCAAATATTTTTCTAAATGGACCGAATGCTTTTTGTAGTAGTCCTGATTTTGAAGCACCAGGAACAGGGACAGAAGCAGATGGTTTCTTACCAAATGCTTCAGCTAATTTTTTGAATTGTTTTTCAAAAAAGGAATACACAGGTCCTATTAGAGGGAGAGATGCTATTGCACCACCCAGTCCTAACGCTGTCCCACCACCTATTCCCAATGATACTCCTTTCATACCAACTCTTCCTAATACCTTCCCAACTTGTCCAGTCAGTAAATTTATTATTGCTGAAAAGGGTCTTCTCAATATATTATTAAAACCAAATCTAAAAGCTCTTGAAGCTAAGAGTGCTGTTAACCCAAATACTTTCTTTAATCCAACTGTAAGAGCTGTAAATGTTGCTCCAATAACAATCAGACCTGTAGTTAATTTACCTTTTAACTTATTCAGTAATTCTACATTTCCATCTGCATTAGCGTTTATCATATCAATGATGGTGTTTGTCAACCATCCTCCTGCTAATATAAAAAAGAAATTAGTGAGTCTTGATAATATTCCTTGAGTCTTTGCTGCTATTCTACGAACAGGAGTAAGTAATGCAAATTGAATTCTCTTCTCTATATCACTTTCTTTTCCCTCTCTTAATCCTTGCTCTGCTAATATTCTTTCTCTATTTTGCTTCGCTGCTTCTCTCTGTCTTGCTAATGAATCACTAATTCCTAAATTATCTTTTATACTATTCAATGAAAAATTTAAGGAACTTATACCTACTGAAATATTTCGTAATTGTTGTGATACTGTTGTTAAAGTTAAAGAATTTTGGTTAAGTAAATTTGTTGTCTGTGGATCAGGTTGAACTGGTGGTGGAACAGCACGACCAGTAAAGATACTGGAAGAAACACTTCTTCTAATACCTCTAAGTCCACCCGCTATTGGTGATGATAAACCTTGTTCCTCATCCATTTGCTTCTTGTTGTGCCTTTAGATTTTCCTCTTCAACATGTTGTTGTAATAATGATACGTAAATTTCCCTTTCCCAAGGAATCATATTTTCAAGCTCAGTCAAACTATATTTATGGTGCTGCATCAATGCAAAATTCAATTTATAGTATGACTCAAGATCTTCGTGTGCCATACTCACCCGAAAAAATTCTGTAGCCCCTCTAAAACAATTTCACTTTCAACTTTAGTATTTGGATTTGTTACCTTAACTTTATGAGATAACTTTGGCATAGTTTCAAAAAATTTTTCTATTTCTTTGAATTGATTAGAATTTAATTGGTCTAAGAATTGAGATAGTTCTTTCTTAGTGCAATCTTCAGCAGTCCAAGACTCCTCTTCAGAATAAACTTGTTCAATACAACTTGATATTAAATCAAATGTATCATCAACTCCCATCTCAGCAGAAGCAAAATTATTTTTGATAAACTCCATGAGTGATGGATACTTCATTCTGAGAGTATAATTATTATCTAATTTGATATCTCTTGAATGATTTTCATCAGATATAACTTTTATTGAATCAATATTAATTGATTTTGGAACTTGTGTTTTCCCATCATCAGGGCAAGTTACCATCACTTCAATTTCTTCTCCAACAGATTTACCACGAATATTTAAAAACAAATATTCAATATCAAATGTAGATAATTTGTCAACTTTTATCCCTCTTGTTATAATACAATGAGATATAACATCTTTGACTGCATTTGCAATCTGTGTACTATCCTGTGACTCCATCGCAAGAATTAAAATTTTCTCTTCTTTGACAAGAAAAGGTCTATATTTTATTTTTCTATTTGATGAAGGTAATACCAACTCGTAAGTTGGGGTTGCAATTTTTGGTAAAGGCATGATATTCTAAGCACTTCAGTGTCACTATTTATAGGGGTTTTTTAAGTGTAAAAACCAGATCCTAAATTACCACCACCAGCAGTTTGTACAGGATAACTATCTGTGTTTCCAGTCATCGATGTATTAACATTAGATCCATCAAAATTCAACATGGTTCTACTTGTCTCTCTCATCAAACTATTATATCTATCATTATCTCCGTAAGATGTAGCACCATCCTTGTTTGGGTTTCCAAATGCAGCACCAATATCATTAAAAGCTCTACCTAAATCTCTTGCTAGTGATGATGACTCACCAGCGATGTATCGATCATAACTAAAAGATGCTGTTGCTTTAAGAACTTGAGAATTACCATATTGAATTCTAGTTGAGTTTAATGATAATGGAAATAATCCTACAAATCTATATTCCATGAACTGTGAATAATTTTTTTCAAATTTTACAACACGAGTATCATTCGATTTATATTCATCAGGATAATTTAATTGAAAATAATAAGTATCTGCAGAAACATCAGTAGTGTTACCACCAGTTACATATTCCATCCAATGCTCTAAAAATTTGAGTGATTTATATTCATTATCAACATAAAATTCAAAATTTACTTGCGTAAAATTACGAGTATGTGCGAATCTCTCAACCATACCCTGATAATCACCAACAGTATTCACTGCTGCTAATGCACTGCCAGGTAAGACAGCATTATAACATAATAACCCCGCATCTTCAACTATGAATCTGTCATTTACACCCTTCCTTCTCATCATAGACTTAAGAGGACTATTAGGTAAAGCAAATTTAACAAGATAATTAGATGTCTGAGCTACATTCTGTATCTTTGGTAATATATCCGATATTCTTTTTGGTCTTGGTGCTGGCACTCTAAATACAACTATAGTATAGTTATTTAGATGGCTTATAGGGGAAAATACTATCCATCCTTTCCTAGAAAATATAAAGGTGATCCTACAAATATAATTTATAGATCACTTTGGGAAAGAAAATTTATGGTATATTGTGATAAAAATACTAAAATTCTTGAGTGGGGAAGTGAAGAGATTGCTCTTCCATATATCTCACCGCATGATAGTCGAGTACATAGATACTTCCCAGATTTTTATATCAAGGTTCAAGAGAACACAGGTAAAATAAAAAGATACCTGATTGAAGTGAAACCACTTAAACAAACAACAAAACCAAAAAGACCAAAAAGACAAACCAAAGGTTACATTCGTGAAGCATTTGAATATGCAAGAAATCAAGCAAAATGG
>MDTB01024247.1_pt1 | contig 12415 bp, 12 predicted proteins | sample 811161 | NCBI WGS metagenome assembly MDTB01 (sample SAMN05326650, study PRJNA326480) | marine metagenome | isolation source: seawater | place: Mediterranean Sea | collected 2009 | reverse complement strand
GGAGCCGGACTTGAACCGGCACGAAGTTGCCTTCGAGGGATTTTAAGTCCCTTGTGTCTACCAATTCCACCACCCGGGCTTTTCATAGTGGGGATATTATAAACTTAATTATAGTAATATTCTTAGTTTAGTTAATTTTAAGATGAATGCTTAAAAATTGAAAATAAGTATAAATAAAAATATAGAAAATAAGATTTTATGAATTTGACTATTAAATATCACTATCAAGTAACTTTGATCTAAGAATATTTTTTTTAATTACAGTTTTTTTATAAAGAAAGGGATTTAATATTAATAAAAATAACATTAAGTAAGATTTCATATTTAACCAGTTATATTTAATAGATAAATGTAAAGATGTTTTACTATTTTTGAAATCTCCTCTTTGTCCATGAATATCTGAGCATGTGTAAGATACATCAGACAGTTCTAAAGAATTAAATTCTTTTAAGATAATTTTTTGATTTTTTTGTAAGTCAATGAATACTTTTTTAAACAAGAGGTTACGAATTTTTAAAGCATTTTCTAATTGAATAGTTCTATTCTCTTGTGAGCTTTGATTGTGATGCTCTCGATAATGCAAAAGGTATTTTGGTATGTTTGCTATCTTATAACCAGATAATACAAGCCTGCACCATAGATAGTAATCCTCTGTATATTCGTACTCAGCACTATACAAGCCCATTTTTAAAAGAATATCCTTTCTTATTACAACTGAGGGATGGAATAAAGGATTGCTATTTAACAAAGTATTAAGCATTCTATTATTGCTTGTAGGTGACGACATATATTTTTTTATGTTATTGTCTTCATTAATAATGGCGGCCCAGGTTCCAACTACTGCAATATCTTTGTTTTTCTTAAAAAATTCATATTGAAGCTCTAGTTTTTCTTTTAGAAAAACATCATCCTGATCTATTCTCCCAACCAAATTAGCTTTTGCAATTTTTATGCCCTGGTTGACTGAGGAGATTTGTCCAAGATTTGTGATGTTCTCAATATAAACTATCCTTGAATCTTTGAAAGAAAGAATAATTTCTTTAGATTTATCATAACTAGCATCATTTATAATGATCAACTCAAAATCATTAAAAGTCTGGATTAAAACAGAATTTATAGCATCAGCTATAAATGCAGCTCCATTGAAAACTGGCAAAATAATAGATATTTTTGGTTTTAATTCTGAATCAGAAATCATTTTTGTAAGTCTTCAATATATAGATTTATATTTCTTAAGTTTATGAAATCACTTTTTTTATTAAAAATATCTAATAAATCATCTGGGATATCTTTTGATAAAAATAATTTTATTAAAATATCTTTTATTAATAGTTCGTCATCTATGTAAGAGACGATATCTAGTTTATTAAAAGCTGGGTCAAGAGGGAGAGATGTTGGTAATATGGGTATTATAACTTTGCATAAATTTAAAATTCCAGAAATCACAGCCGAGGAGCCATATGTAATCATTGCTTTTGCTTTTCGTGCAAGTTCATCGGTAGAAAGCTCTGAATTAGAACAATTTTCTAGATTTGTTATTTTGGTAGCAACCTTTTTTGAAAATCTTCCTATTTGAGGATGATGGGTAATTAAAAAATTGAACTCAATATTTTCGTTAATTAAAGTGTAAAGAAAATTAATAAGCTCAACAGATTGCTTTTTATCCCCTGGCAAAACAACTGCAACAATATTTTGTTTTGAAGACCATGAAGTTTTAGAAATTTTAATAAATTTTTGGAATCTAATAGAGCCGAAGTTTTTTAATCTTTCTTTGGGCCATCCCATACTTTCAAAAAAATTTAGATCATTTTTAGAGAATAATAGGGCTTTATCAGGCAAAGGCATCCTTGCAATATGATCTTGAATTAATTCTGAGTCGGTATAAAAATAATTAAGCATTAAGAAAGAAATGGGAACATGCTGAATTCCATAAGTTTTAATTTTAGGAGAAAATTTATTTTTATTTGTATTCATAATTTTCTCCCATGCCTGCATTTCTAAAGGATACAAAATTTTTTTATCATTTAAATTTTTTGAAAAGTACTCTCTAAAGAGAATATTTTTATAAAGATTGTCAATAGCCGTTTGGCCAGCAAATGAAATAAAGATATCTCCAATTAAAAGATCATATATATCAATTTCTAAAAATACTGCATTTTCTTTTAGAGAGTCTCTAATATAGGATTGTTTATTAGCTAATAAAGCAAACTTTTGCATAAGGCTAAATATATCTGCAAATTTTATGTATCTGTCAATGACATCAAAATTTGCATTTGTACTTTTTTTTAAAGATATCAAGTCAGAAATATTCTTTTTAATATTGAATCCATCAAGCATAAATAGATTTTTATATGAAGTTTTATCATCTCTCATTCCATCTATTAATGTTTCAAAATATGGATTTTTCTCATTATCGGTATTTAAATTTCTGTAAGTAGAAATAAATGTGAAATTATAATTATTAGTTGATATTTTTTTATTAATAAGAATAAATTTAGATAACATTGATCTAAAAAAAAGTTTAAAAAATAGTCTAGATGAGTTAATTAAAGCAAAAATAAGATAAATAAACTCATTGTAAGATTTTCTGTATTGAAGAATTTTTAGAGAGTCTTTTAAATTTCTTACCAATGCACTAGAAATCTCTCTATCCTCTATATCAATTAAAAGATTATCAAAATTATATTTGTTTATGGAAGATATTAAACTATATAAGATATTTATTTTGAAAAAAGTATTTCTTTTTAGAGGATTTTTTTCTGATATAGTTGTCAGCCACCAATAAGCAAGATCATCAAAATATAAAAAATTTTTTAAACTTAGACTTTTATTTTTATAAAAAATTTTTAAGTTAGAGATATTACTTATAAAGTTTATGTAATCTTTATGCAGTTTCTTAGAACTATTAATTTTGTTTACGTTTAAATCAATAATATGTATTTCAGATTTATCCTTAATTAAATCCTGCAACTTATTTATAAATTTATCATTTTTACCTAAATCTAAAATTAAAATATTTGATGGATTAAAATTGCAAATTTTTTTTAGTGTCTTATTTGATGTCTTATCATCTATGATAAGGTTTAGATTATTCATATTGCTGCCAAAAAATGTCAATGAGATGGTATAAAGTGATGTAAGAGAGTATTAATATGAATCTCATATAGATAATAGTAAAAATATTTTTAAAGGATCCACTTTTTATATCTATCAAGATTTTTATATACAGTTTTTGGTAGCCAGTCGCCAAAAGGTTTTACGTATAAATCTTCGTTTTTTCTATCAAAAATGTCGTCTAATTTTTTAATCCTCTCCATCATTTTTTCTTTTTCAGTATATTTTGGTAAATCATATTCTTCATGAGCATAGGATTTAATTTTTTCTATAATTTTTTCAGAAGACAAAGCAAACGAGAAATGCCAACCACCATTAGACACAAAACCATAATGAAATCTATTATCCCTTAAAACTTGCGGATCAGGATTATCGATCAGCTGCTTGCCAATTAGACCAACAGTACATTGCAATTTAAAATTTTTGAGAGCATTAAAATAATAATATGAGTAATGCTGGTCAAAAGAGCCAAATTCCCAGACCTTCTCCTTATTAGGAATTTCATCAACATCACTAATCCAAACATAATCATTTTCCTTAAGGTCTTCAAGACCCTGCATTATTTGTCTTCTTTGGTGATATTCAATTATCCAAGGATTATTACTATCTGGAGCATCTTCAACTTTTATATATCTAATTTTTTTTAAAATATTTTTAGGAAGTTCTTTAGTATATTCTTCAAATATTATTTTTCGATTATTATTTCTAAAGGTCTTGGTACCCTCAACAATAACAAAGTAATCAACAACATCATTTAATTCCATCAATCTTAAATTTAGCATATCAATTTCATTTGAAAACATTACACAATCAAAAACTCTTCCCTTTTTAAAGTTCTTTGATCTAGCCTTTCTGTAATACTTCAGGTCATAAAACAAATATAAAAATGGATAGTATAAAAATTTTCGTAACGGATCTTGTTTATTTGGAAATGCAAAAAATGGAAAAAAATTCTTAGGAAGATATTTTTTTAAAATTTTTTTTAATAATTCCAACATAATTTAGGTCTATAAAATTTATGGAGGCTGAAGCCGGAATCGAACCGGCGTAAACGGCTTTGCAGGCCGCTGCATAACCACTCTGCCATCCAGCCTTAATAATTTTTACATACATTATACGTTTATCTTAAAAAGAACATCACTTAATCTTTTAATATTTAAAGATCACCGTTAAAAATGTCTCTCGTAAAAACTTTATTACTAACATCTTTTATTTCAATTTCTTGTCTATTAGCTATGATGACATCACAAGATTTCTTGAATTTTTCAAGATCTTTTTCTATTGGAATGTCCTCTAAATTATCTTCTTTAAATAAAGGTTCATAAATTAGCATTTGTAACTTTTTTAATCTTAATTTTTGAATGATATCCATGATTGCTGAGGACCTAAAATTATCAGAATCTGATTTCATTATTAATCTATAAATACCAATTTTTTTTGGATTTACACTTAAAATTTGATTTGTAATAAAATCTTTCCTAATCTTGTTTGATTCAATAATCGCTTTTATCAATGAATTAGGGGTATTTTTAAAGTTTGACTTAAGTTGTTTTGTATCTTTCGGGAGACAGTATCCCCCATATCCAAAAGAAGGATTATTATAATAATTCCCAATGCGATGATCACAAGATATACCTTTTATAATATTTTTTGAACTCAATTTATTAGTAATACAGAATGAATCTAATTCATTAAAAAAAGCTACCCTCATTGCTAAATAAGAATTTGCAAATAATTTAACTGATTCAGCCTCATCGGATCGCATAAATATTTCTGGATAATTTTCTAGTTTTGTATTTTCTCTAATTAAATTTGCAAATTTTCGAGTATCGGCATTCTCATCACCCAAAATAACTCTTGATGGAGAAAATGAATCAACCAATGCAAGCCCTTCTCTTAAGAATTCTGGACAAAAATATATTCTTGAATGATTAAATTTTTTAATCATTTTCTTAGTAAATCCTATTGGTATAGTAGATCTAATAATGAAACATTGATCTTTACTAACATCCAACGCATTTTTTATTACGCTCTCAATAGACGAAGTATTAAATTTATCAGATTTTGGATCATAATCAGTAGGAGTAGCAATAATTATGTAATCAGGATTTTTAAATGCTTCGTTGTTATCGGAAGTAGCTCGTAAATCTAAATCATCTTTCTTCAAAGCATTTTCAATGTCTCTATCTTTAAGAGGCGAAGTTTTGTTATTTACTTGAGCAACTTTTTTAATATCAATATCAAAAGCCTTTACTTCGTTTGAATATGACAAGAGTATTGCATTTGAAAGTCCAACATATCCAATACCAGCAACAGTAATTTTCATAGTTTTAACTAAATTTTTTAAGGTAGTCTTTTAAATTATATTCTTGAAACCACCCTAGAGCTTCTATCTTATCAGTTAAAACAGGTGCAGACATTCTGTTGCCTTGTTTTTTTGGCAAAATTTCATATTCCAAATTAAGTAATTCCGCAATTTCAATTATTGAAAAAGATTCAGAGCTTCCAATACCATATCCGTCACCCTCAGCAGACTCACCAACTAATATTAAACCTTTTATGATGTCAGAGACGTGAGTAAAGTTTCTTTTTTGAGTGCCTGGTGCAGTAATTGGTAATTTATCGATACCTGATTGTTTCAATTCTATGAATTTTGCAATTACTGTTGCATATTTTCCTGATTTTATCTCTCTTGGACCATAGACATTATAAAAATAAGTGATTACATATTTTAATCCATACCAATTTGAATATGTCTTTATTAAATTAGTGTTTACAAATTTAGTATATGCATATGGACTTGAATATTTTGTCTCTCCTTCATCACCAAATTTTGTTGAAGAACCACTATATACTAACTTTGCATTATTATCTTTAGCGAAACTCAATATAGAATAAATAGAGTTCCAGTTATATGAGAATACCAAATCAATATCTTCAAAACTTTGTTCAACTCTTGAATACTCTCCGAGATGATAAATTATATCAATTTCAATATTATCAAAAAGTTTTTTAATATCTTTTGATTCTCCTTCAATATACTCACATCCTTCAATCATATTTTGATAACTACCAGTAAAAAAATTATCTAAACAATATGTTTTGTGACCTTTTTTGATAAGCGTTTCAATAAGGTGGCTACCTACAAATCCGCAACCTCCTGTAACTAAAATATTCATAATGTTTAATTATTACTCTTTGAAAGAATTCAGAGTGTAAATATAACCTGTATATATTGTTATTAACATTGAAATAATAAGAATAACATCTGTGATGATTATCATAAGCATGTTGTTAATTGTTAATGCGAATAAATACATAAAGATTGATAATAATTGAAGAGAAGTTTTAAATTTTGATATGAATATTACTTTGGTAGCATCAATATTATTATTTCTGGAATTAAAGTCTCGCAATGCACTTATCCAAATTTCTCGAGAAACTATTATGCTTCCTGCAATGCCAATTAAAAAACTATCTAATTTTATTGCTAATGCAAAAAAAAGAAAAACTATTAAAATTTTATCTGCAGTCGGATCCAAAATTTCGCCTAAATTAGATTCTACTTTATATTTTCTTGCTAGAAATCCATCTAAATAATCTGAAATGCCTGCTACAAAAAAAAGTATCAGTGCTGAAGAGTAATTTTCAAAAAACAATATCAAGATAAAAATAATAAATGCAAGAAACACCCTCGAAATTGTTAATAAATTTACTAATTTAGATTTCATCTTATTTTATCCATTATTAATTTTGCTATTTTCTCACTAATACCGTCAACAGTCATCAAATCCAACACATTGGCTGATTTAATTGCTTTTATGCTTTTAAATTTTTTTAAAAGTCTTGTCTTTAAAACCTTTCCAACTCCTTTAATATCATCTAATTCAGATTTATTGACAGTTATAATTCTTTTCTTTCTTTGAGCTTTTAATGCAAATCTGTGAGACTCATCACGAATTTCTTGTAAAATTAAAAATGCTTTAGAATTTTTATCTATCTCAATAATGCCGTCATTACTTATAATTGTTTCAGTAGCTCTTAATCTTTTGAGTCCTTTAACAATTGAAATAACCTTAATATTTTTATAATCTGATTTTTTTATAACATCATGTACGGACCTTAGTTGAGATTTGCCACCATCAATTAAAATTACATCTGGTTTTAAGCTAGAATCAACGTAATATTTAAGTCTTCTCTGCATCATATGATTCAAGGAGCCAACATCATTTCCTGATAAGTTCTTAGGAATACTAAAAAGTCTATATTGATCTTTTAATTGCCCATAATTTGAAAATACAACACAAGATGCAACTGCACCATCTCCAGATATATGACTTACATCATATCCCTCAATTTTTTCAACTTTTTTAATGCCTAAAATTTTAGAAAGCTCATTCAACGCAAATGTATATTTATCTTTTTTGCTCAAGTGATTTTTTATAACTTGCTTTGCATTTAAAATGCAAAGACGATAAATCGGTCTAATGGATTTGCTTGGTGAATGAATGATTCTTACTTTCTTTTTATGTTTTTGGGAAAACATATCTTCTAGTAAATTTTTATTTTCTAAAAAATTTGTGCATAGTACTTTTTTTGGTATATCTATTTGATTATTATAAAAATTGACAATGGCATTTTGATAAACATCTTCAATATTTTCAAAATATGCATTTTTTATTAAATGCGTCTTAGTGCCTCTTATTTTTCCTCTTCTTACAACAATTATTGATATTCCAATATATGTAAGTTCGGTATGAACTGAGAAAATATCAATATCATTTACATTAGTTACAACTGATTGTTCTTCTTTTAAAAGATTTAACCTTTTCAATCGGTCTCTTATTTCAGCAGCTTTTTCAAAATTTAGTTTTGAAATAGCATCATTAATTTCCTTTTTTAATCTTTCTATAGTTTTATTATCAGTTGAAGAAAGAAAAGATTTTGCGCCGGTCACATCTTCAAAATAATCAACTTTTTTTATACTTTTAACACATGGTGCAGAGCATCTCTTCATTTGAAACTCTATACATGGTCTTGTTCTATTAGCAAAAGTGTTATCACTACAATTCCTAATCTTGAAAATTTTCTGTATCTCTTTAATCGATTTTTTTACAGCATCTACGCTAACAAATGGACCGAAATAATTTTCATCCACTGCTTTTTTTGTTCTTTTTAAGTATATCCCTGGGAAGTCATGCTTTAATGAGAAAAATATAAAAGGATATGTCTTATCGTCTCTTAATAAAATATTAAATCTTGGCTTATTTTCTTTGATTAACATTTGTTCCAAAAGTAAAGCCTCAACTTCATTTTTTGTTGTAAACGTCTCAATTTTGTCAGTCAGGAATCTTATTTGTGATGTCTTTCTGTCTTTTAATGAATTACCAAAGTAGCTAGAAACTCTTTTCTTTAGATCTTTAGCTTTACCAATATATATTATTTCGTGTTTGCTAATAAACTTATAAACTCCAGGAGTATTTGGAACTTTTTTTAGATTAACCGCCATTGTCTTTGAGATATTTTTTAGTAACCATTTTTCCTGCATATACTCCAAATTGATCAAATGGATTAATCTGTAACATAACCGATGATACAAAAGTTCTATGTTCCCAAGTTGCAATCAAATTACCCAATGTATAAGAATCTATTTTATTTAATAAGAATAAATTCGTAGGAATGTTGCCATTAATTTTCTCTTCTTCTTTTAAAAAATTATCTGATCTTGATGATAAAAGTTTAGTTTGAGTAATAGCTTGAGCATATGCTAAACTCTTTGAATCTTCTTTAGAAACAATAATATCCGCACAAATATTTTGTGTTCCCTGATGCATCAATTGAAAATAAGAATGCTGAGCCGTGGGTCCATATCCACCAAATATAATTTGACCAGTTTTTTTATATTTAGAATATTTATTTGGATGTTTCCCAAGAGATTCCATTTCAAGTTGCTGTGCATAATTAGCAAAAGATCTAAGCTTCCAACTATAAGATAAGATAGCTCTTGTATTTTTACCTTTAAAGTTATTGAACCAAATATCACTGAAAGATAAAGTCTTAATAAACTTTAGGTAAGAGTCACTATTTTGAAGATCTAAATCTGCCTGATGGCCCCCTTTAAGGAAATTCTTAACATCAAAATTAGAGCTAGAACCATAAAGTGCTGGCAAATTTATATCTGACCAAATCGAATATCTTCCACCAATTTCTTTATCAAATTCAAATATTTCTTCTATATTGTATTTGATTGCCTCTTTTTTATTTGCAGTTATCGCAATAAATCTTTTCATATTACCTGACCACTTAATAGCCTCTTTTAAAGTTTCAATTGTCTCATCGGTATTAAATGACTTGGATGAAATAATGAAAAGAGTTTCATCAGGATTTAGATTTTTAAGCTTATAGTTGAATTCACATAAATCAGAACCTGTAATAAAAATATGATTAATTTCAGATTCAGAATTATGTAAACTCTCTATTAGTAATTTAGGGCCCTCAAATGAGCCTCCAATACCTAATACTACGACATTTTTATATCGTAAGTTGTTATATTTTTTTACAGATATGGAATCGTACTTCTTTCGATATTTGGGATGCCAGGCTGCTTGACCCTCAGTAAAATTAACTTTCTTTCCTAAAAATAAGTCATCTATTTTTGATTTAAGATTAAGTTCTTCTGATTTAGAGTCAAAATTTTTGTATTCAGAATCTGTAAACCCAATTAAATGAGGCTCATAATTAAGAGTATCATTTTCAAAAGTATAATTTGATAAGTGTTTTTGTCTCACTGAATGCTCTTATGTATTTCTTTCAATGACTTAGAAATATTGTCTGAAGCTGTTATGGGCCTGCCTATTACAATAAAGTCAGAGCCTAATTCTATTGCTTGCTTAGGTGTCATTACTCTATTTTGATCATCTTCAGTATTGACTAATCTTATACCTGGGGTGATTGATAAAAGGCTAGTCCTTTTAGACACTAAATTTAGCTCATGTGGAGAACAAACTACCCCATCTATTTCAGATTCCTCAGCCAAATCTAACATTACATCAACTTGTGAAGATGTATTTCTTTGGTAAATTTGATTTATGTCGTTATCTGATAAGCTTGTTAAGGCAGTAACACCAAAAATCTTAATTTTAGTTCCTTTTACTGCATTCATGGCGGATTGCATCATCTTTTTACCACCTGATGTATGAATTGTAATCATGCTTATGGGTAAAGACTTCAGACCGTCTATAGATTTTTTAACCGTATTTGGAATATCGTGAAATTTTAAATCTAAAAAAATGTCAAAACCTTTTTTTGATGCATAGAAAATAGCTTCATGACCAAAAGCATTAAAGGAGACACTACCAATTTTTATCATACAAAGATCCGGATCTAATGAATCTATGACTTTTTTAAAAGAATCTAAGTTGGTCTCATCAACTGCTGTGATAATCGTTTTAGTCATAATTGTAGAATCTTAAACTAAAAGTTACTTCTCAATCAATGATTTAGATGGTTTGAAATGTATTGTAGCCGTTTCACCAATATAGGAAACCTTTTTTGTTCTTGGATTAATGAATTTTCTAGGCCTTACATATTTTTTTGAAAAGGTGCCAAATCCTCTAATTTCAACCTTATCATCTAGTGCTACAGCCTCAACGATTGATTCTAAAATTGAATCAATAGCAGATGATATTTGTGAATTATTTAGATCTGGAAATTCTTTATTTAAGTCTAATTCAATATCTGAACGATTATAAGTTTTTTGCTTATTACTACTCACTCAACTTTAAGGATATTCTTTCTCTATCTGCATCAATTGCAAATACAATGCATTCAATTTTTTGATCTTTATTGAATTCACCAAGAGATTTTTTTGGATCTTCATCCTCTGAGATATCTGAAAGATGAATTAAACCATCAATGTCACCTTCTAATCCAACAAAAACACCAAAGTCTGTAATAGATTTAATGATTCCATCTACTTTATCCCCAATACTATATTTGTTGCTAAAGTCAATCCACGGATTTGGTTTTGTTTGTTTAAGTCCTAATGAAATTCGTCTCTTTTCATACTCAATTTCAAGAATCATAACTTTAATTTTTTGAGACATTTCTACAACTTTTGATGGATGAATATTTTTGCTCGTCCAATCTATTTCAGATAAATGTATCAGTCCTTCTATACCTTCTTCAATTTTTGCAAAACAACCATAATCAGTAATATTAGAAACTTCTGCCTCATATATTCCACCAACTGAATATTTAGATTCTACATTTTCCCAAGGATCATTTTGTATTTGTTTTAATCCCAATGAAACTCTTAGCTTTTCTTTGTCAAAACTTAAAACTTTTACATCTATTTCTTCTCCTACATTTAAATGATCAGATGGATTAGTAACCCTTGACCATGAAATATCAGTAATATGCAGCAACCCATCAAGACCTCCTAAATCGATGAATGCACCATAATCTGTTATATTTTTAACAATACCTTTAACGATTTGTCCCTCATCAAGGTTTTTTAATAACTCTACTTTTACAGCAGAATTATTCTTTTCTAAAACAGCTTTTCTAGACAAAACAACATTATTTCTTTTGTAGTCTAGTTTTATTACTTTAAAGTCTTGAATAGTATGTTCTATATCAGGAGCTTCTTTAACCGGTCTTACATCCACCAAAGATCCTGGCAAAAAAGCTTTCACCATATCTACTTCTACCGCAAAACCGCCCTTAACTCTATTATGAATTTTACCAGTAACAAATTCACCTGTCTCTAAAGCCTCTTCTAACATTTTCCAAGTTGAGATTTTTCTAGCTTTTTCTCTAGAAATTCTTGTCTCACCATAACCATCTTCTACAGCCTCAAGTGCAACTTCTACCTCATCACCAATATTAATACTTACTTCACCATCATTGTTCTTAAATTCATCAAGTGAAATAATTCCCTCGGATTTAAGACCAACATGAACAGTTACCCAATCATTGTCTACATCCAAAACAACACCTGAAACTATTGATCCAGGTTTCATATCTAGTGTTCCTAAATTTTCATCTAAGAGTGCAGCAAAAGATTCTGACATTTAATAAATTTCCTTTTCAATCATATTTTTAATATATAAAAACACCTCTTCTGCAGACATACTAGATGAGTCAATTATATGAGCATCATCTGCTGGAAAGAGTGGTGATATATCTCTTGAACTATCTTTAAAATCTCTTTTCTCAATATCTGCTATCAGATCGGGCATATTAACTTCTTGACCACGATTCTGCAACTCTAAATATCTTCTTTTTGCCCTTACTTTTG
>MDTB01150399.1_pt1 | contig 12416 bp, 21 predicted proteins | sample 811161 | NCBI WGS metagenome assembly MDTB01 (sample SAMN05326650, study PRJNA326480) | marine metagenome | isolation source: seawater | place: Mediterranean Sea | collected 2009 | reverse complement strand
TATTCTGCGGCTTCTTTTGGAGTCAAACCCAATTCATCAGCATTACTCATGAACTCATCTTTAGTCATGTTCTGTGCCATGTTTGCGATCTTTTCGCCTGCGTCTTCCGTCATGCCACCGTCATCGTAGAGACCAGCCTTTTCGCCTTCTGTGTAGTTGTAAACTTTTTTCACATAGTCACCTGCTAGGTCTATCTTCTTTGCAATCCATGACTCCATCTCCGCGGCGTCATCGATCATGTTGTGCAGTTTGATCGCGTGTTTGCCGATCCTCATCAATTGGTTAAGAGCCATTGATGCTTCGTATGTGTCAGGCTTTACTGGCTGATGTTGAAATTCTTTTATCTTCATTAATTAAATCCAAAGTGTGTTATTTCAGGATACTTCGCTAAAACTTTCCTTGCTATTTCGTTATGTGCTTTGACCATCTGGTTCATGTAGCCCTCTGGCTTGCCACCCGATATCATGTTGCCGTCTCTCGTTGCTGGTTCTTCTGGTGATGGTTTGCCAATATTCTTCTGTAACCATTGTGTGGTTCTCGCTATGAATTCTTTCGCTGGTACTGGACTCATGTCCTCGAAGTTTGGATCGTATCCAAGTGCGTCTAAGAACTGTCTCATACTGGCATTACTCATGTAAGGACTTTCAACTGATTCGTCGTCCTTGTATTCATCAGGGAAAGTGAAAAGTTTAGGGTCGTTTTTACTTCTCATATAGCCAATCATTTCGGCACCTTCCTGTATCTCACCGTCTGTCAAGTTCTTCATTGGCCTCATTACTGATAGATAACCTTCTTGGTCGCCATACATTTTCTTAAAAGTGTCTGGATCGTGATCTGCTATTTTCTTCATTATAAACTCTCTTGGAGCCGTGTCTGAATCTTGAAGTAGTTGTGCTAACGATTTCAGCATCTGTTTATCTAGCATTTCAGCGGCAGTCTTCATCACTTCATAATCCATTGACTGTTTGCCTAACTCGTCAGCATATCTGTTTATTTGCCTTACCGCTAGTGTGGATCCTTCTGCTTTTTCAAATTCGTGAAATCTCATAATATTCGTATTTATGCGGCCTTGCCTTCGTATCTACAGTGCCTACATACCTCTATCTTATATTCTCTTCCATCGTAGTCTTTCTCTGTTCTGTACAAGATGCCTTCGTGTGCGTCGTTTCCGCAGTTCAGACACTTTACTATCCACTCTTTTTTTAAAAGTAAAGGTTCCATTATCTTTTTACCAGTGGTCCGCCCATTAGGTTAACGCCAGGCAAGTTGTGTGCGCCTTTGGCCGTGCCGTCTGGATTCTTTGGTTGTACGATTTTTGGTAATCTAGGAGCTCTGGTACCTGACTTTCCTGGTGAGCCTGAATAGGCTTTTGAGAACCTGTCCTTGCCTATCGCAATGTGTGGTGATGTTACAGTTGCTATGTTTCCTGCACTTGTGGCCCCTGCTGTTGCCTGTTCTTCAACTCTACGTGTTATAACCTCATTTATTTTCATTGTAAATATTTAGCAGTAGCTTACAGGTTGCAACAGTGAAGTTTTGCGTGTTACAGATATCAAAAAAACCATAAGGAGTACCGTTAGCACATCCGAGGTATCGGATTTTGTGTTTGGTATGGATGGGGATTTCGATAGTGAAACTGCCACCTATCCAATTCCAGTAGTCATTAGTTCCACTTTTCTCGTGTGTTTCGTTATCCCTTTGGACCTGGTATGAAATTACACAAGGCCATCTTGTGTAATTACGCTTTTCACGTATGACTACTTCCTCTTGTTTTATAAATTCTTTTTTTGACACAGTGAGACCAATTCGCTTGACATATTTGTCATATGCATCGTCAAATTTTGTTGCAACCTTCAAGAATTTTTCACCACAGTTTTCAAGATAAGTGCTAGGAATGAGTGCTATAATTTGAAACTTAATGTTTGAATTATTTTTCATAAAGCCATTTGTGTAGTCAGTGTTTGAGTTGTCAACTTTTATCTGTAGTTTGCCTTGTAGATCCTGTTCATCTATTTCATATACTTTGTAGTGTTTGGGCTTATCCATCCATAGCCCTTTCCAATCAGCTCTTTGTAACCAGTGAGCCCTACCCATTCTACGATACCAGGTGTCGTCAACATTATCAAGCATTTTGTCTGTAGAGGGATAGTCCTTGTCCAAGCTGAACACGTCGATTAATTTTTCGCCAACCGACACTGTTATTTCAGCAGGTTTTTTGTATTTTTTGTATTCGATACCTAAGACAAGAGTGTACTTCATTTAGAAGTAATTATTTTGATTTTTTGCGTCCAGACTTCATATTGGCACACCAGTGATACATTTTGCCCTTCTCACCGCCGTACTTCTTTGCTTTTGCTCTTAAAGAAGTTACACTTCCCTTGCAACTTGCACCTGCACGTTTGACTCTTCCTGGTCTGCTTTTGCCTTTGACCTTTTTGTTGGCAAAGTTTTCTTTAAACTCTTCCCATTCTTCCCGCATTGTTTTGGGCTTGCCTTTACCTAGTCCTAATTTTTTAACATTCATGTACTCGCCGCCCACAGGCACGTCCTTGGTTGCGTTCTGTTTTGTAACTATGCCCACGCCAGCGGCCTCTTCTTTGACGCAGTTAGGAACCATTTTGTTACCTTTCTTCTTGTAACCTTTTTGTTGGTATCCATGCCAACAGGTTCCCCTTGCTTCGTTTCTTTGTGTAACCGGCGGTACTTTTGATCTCTGTTTATCTTTTGGATCTGTCTCTCTTGCTCCTCTTTCTTTAGCGGCCTTAGTCAGTCTGCCTTTGACAAGATTTCCTGTCTTTGTAAAATAAGTGCCTGGAGGTGCTTCTTTGGTCTCACCTATTTCATTTGCTTTGTTGTTACCAACATTTTTAAAGCCAAACCTATTATTTGGTCCTTTACCTGGTTTATGTATGAGTCCCATTGCGTCAATGCTTGACGGTATAATAATGAATTCTTTTATTCTCATTTTTTTTTCTTCCTACCGGCACAGTGGGCCTTTTGTGAAAATCCTTTTGGGTTAGAGCAATTGATAGATTTCTTGTATTTTTTACTCCATTTTTTACCTTCGACTTTATAAGGATATGCCATCATGGGATGATATCCCATAGTTGCCCTGCCCTTAGCCTGTCTCTGATATTTGTTTAAGATCTTGTCTACGTCAGGGTGTACGTATTTTGTTAGTATCTCACTTATCCTCATTTTTTCTTGTTTTTGGCTTTTGTTTTTTTCTTCATGGAGTTAATAAATTTCCTGTATATGGCCGCAGGTCCTGTTTTACCTGCCGCTCTAGCCCGTTGCTCCATCGCAACTGCGGCCTGTATCTTGTGTGCGTGTGATCTTCCTGACTTTCTAATTTTCGTAACACTAGCCCTTGCTGTTGCATCATCTTTAAATCCTAATCCGTGTATTGTGCCTTTTGGATCTTCGTCTGTGTAAAGGTCACTATGTTTTTTACTTTTAGCTTTTTGGCCTTTTTTACGTGGTATTCTTTTGCCTTCGTTTAGATCATCACTGAATGCATAGTCCACTTCCCCACCTACTGCACTAACATCGACAGTTCCATGCCTTGCGTCCATTGTTGGATTTGCTTTTTTTAATATTTCCGCCCACACTGTCATGTTAATTGCACAGTTTTTTACTTGGTTGACTGTGTCTTCATCTTTTGTAATTTCATCTATGCCCTGTGCTTTTGATTCGATGTTACAGTTAGGTGGTATAGTAAATCCTAGGTTGGCCGCAAAGTTGTAACAGTTTGCGTGTATGTGTTGGAAGCCATCACCACCTCCCGAGACCAATGTGCCAAAAACTTTATTGTAGAATGGTTGATACTTGTTGTCTTTTGCCCAACTGTAAATTGGGTCTAATCTTTCAAACATTGACTGAATGTAGGAACTTTGTACACCCCACCATATTGGTGTGGCAAATACAATGCCATCCATGTCGAATATTTTCATTATGTGTGGCTTTAACTCATCATCCATATCTTTTGTGCCACTTTTATAATTTAGATCTCTGAGGGTAACTATCTCACACTCATGGCCTAACTTTTCAAATGCCAACTGTAACATCTTACAGACTGAAAAAGTGTTTGATTCTGCGTCTGGTTTTAAACTGCCATTGAAAATTAAAAACTTCATTATTTCATCGCCTGTTTAGTTGCTGTGGCATACATCACAGCCTCGGCGTCCTTACCATATCTTTTTTTGAATCCTGCTTTGTCTTTCTTCATACCTTTTACAATTTTTTCTCTTTTGCTTTTTTCGCCTTTGGTCATGCTCCTACCTGTGGTAGTATGTGTACCACCATGTGCTTCAATAACCTTTTCTGATCGGGTTACAATCACACCACAAGCCAATCTCTCACCTGCATTTCCTGTCTTTAAACTTTCAGCATCACCACCTTGGCCTAGGTCATCACGTTTTTCGTGTATTACAAGTCCACGCCCTATCACAGAACGATCACCCAATAAGTCAACCCTAGGAGCCACAATGGAGAAATTTGCAACACCATTATCATCGGCAGTTACGTTTTCAAGATCTCCTACATGACCATTTTTAAGGTCACCGTGATCTACGCCATCTGGATTGTAATGAGCCCCCATTGATTTGCAACCTTCACTGGTGTCACCAAACTCGTGTATATGGAAACCGTGTTCTCCAGGTTCTAATCCTGTGATGGTCCCTTTTATTAGTGTTGGTGTGCCTGGTGCTTGTATAAGCAGGACAGTGCCCTTAACGGTGTCAGACTGCTCTAATATACACTGTGCAATAGTGGTTTGCTCTGCTTCAGTGATACTTTTTACTTTGCTACAAGAACACTCTTTTGCTCTTGTCCTTGGGCATTTAGTTTCTGTGAATTCGATGGCTCGCATATTGCGAGTATTTATTTGTTTTTGGGCATTGGGTTCTCACCAGTGAGTTTGGGTCTAGCAAACCATAATTTGAACCACTCACCTGAACCCGGTCGTATGTTATGTTTTCGTTGGTATTTTGCTTTTTCGGTGCCTGTGTATGATAAATTTTCTCCCATTGAATCTTCTGAAGATATCTTATCCACACCTGCTAGTTTTTTGATACGCTCTAATTCGTCCATTTAGATGGTCCAGTCCTTCAGTTGTTGTTTTGTAGGTTTGTGTGCCTTAACTTTTTCCACCTGTCCACCTTTGGCTAAAAATTTTTTCATCTTCTCATCCAGTTCTCTTTGTTTCTCCTGTGGTGTTTTTTCTATTTCACCAGAGGCGTATGGTCTGTTAATCCCGCTGAATTTTGGCATATCCTTCAAGTCCTTTCTGCACTTTTGTTAATGAATCTCTGTTTGCTTGGTATAGTATTCCGTATCCGCCAGCGGCCTGCCATCTTTGGATGTTTACAGGTCTGTCGTCTATTAGAATGTTTGGTGTGCCTGAGGCCTTGTCCTTGGCATAAGTTTCTTTCCTACCAGTTACTATTATTTCATCTGGTTGTTCTATGTTGTTTGAAATCCAGACTTTTTTGTACTTGCCGGAGTTTTCATGGTCACCACGCAACGGTGAAGTATTAATGCTGAACTTTCCACCTGTAAATTTTTTTACCATGTCTATCAATTCATCTGCTGAAGAAAACTTTGGAAGCGTTGCAAAGAAATCGGTGCCGGTGATCCTGTCTATAACTTCTTTCTTGAGATCTTTTGTCTTGTCATTAGTCAACTGTTTCCAGTGTTCAACCCCATACATCTTTTCAACACCACCGAAGAAGTCTGCTAGGACTCCATCCATGTCTAGATATACAGTTGGTTTTTCGTTAGCCATATTTTCATTATACAACTTCTTGTTGTTTTCGTCAATCTGCTTACCAAGTCTGTCTTGTATGATGTCATACAACTTTTTACCAGTGTTACCACCCATTATAATTCTGGAAAATTCTTGCTCCTGTCCTTTGTTGGCAAGTTCTCTGGCTTTGGATGCCGAGGCACCCGTTGCACCTTCTTGGTCTGGATCCCTTTCTCCAGCACTTACAACTTTGATACTGTCAAATTTGTATAACTCGTTACCGGCCTTGTCTGGTTTGCCATTGTACTGGTTTAGTAATTTTTCGAATTCCTGTACCCTATCAGATCCAGCAATCATCATAATTCTTGTTCTACCTTCTGCTTGTATTTTTTGTAATGCCTGTATTATAGTTTTTACTCCTGCATCTCCAATTGCCAAGTCAGGGTAGAACATCTTAAGGTAATCTGCCTTCTCCTTAAATGTAAGTGGATCTGTCTTGTTGTTCTGTTTGTGTGATAGGAAAAGGTATGCTTTGCCGTTTGCCTTTTGTGCCGTTGACACAAGGTTACCAATTAATTTTTGGTGTCCTATTGTGGGTGGATTGAATCGGCCAAAGGCAAAGACTGCTGTTGAACGATCGTCCTCTTTAAGAAACAGTTCCCTTAGGTGCATCGTATTCGCCTTGCTTTATGTTTTCTAGTTCTCTGTCTGAAATAACTCTCGCAACCTGCATCCTTGTTTCTTTTGGAAACATATTTGCCACGTCGTCCTGTGTGGATCCGTACTCCTTCACATATTCTTTCGCCGCATCGTCAACAAGGTACATCCAAAGCTTCTGTGCTTTTTCGTGGTCATACACGTTTTTGGCTAACTTTCTTTTGATGTTTGATATGATTGGCATAAAACGTCTTCTATACAAATTTTCATTATTCATAATGAATGTGTCAAGCTCGTTTACTGCGTCAGAGTCTATTGCTTCGTTGATAAATTGTGATGCTCTCATATAAGCATATTTATTAGTAAAGGTTCTCCAATAGCCACATGTAAAAAGGAGATCCAAATGTGAACGTCCAGGTCCCATTATGACCCATACAAGTAACATTTTTGAAAGAAATTGGCAGATCATTTCCTGCTTGTTTTTGTTGTTGTGCCCACCTAGGTGGATAGATTGGCTTGTATACACCTTCGTAGACCAATGCTCCGATGTCGATTTGGTCAATTTCGATCCTCTTAATGTGTAATAATTGGTCATTTAATATTTTGCCATCGACCACGTTTGTTTCTCTTTCACTTTTGTTGTATCTGTCGATCATTAGAGAATACTCCTGGCCTTCCTCAAGAGCGTATTCAAAACTTATGACATCTGGATTTTCTTTTGTTCCTTTGATGTAATTTTTATATTTGGAATCTTGGTTCATGTATATTTCAGCTATTGGTGGATTTTTCCAATAGTCACTATACAGTTCTATTACAAATTTAAGTGTTTCTTTCATGTGTTTGTGATCCATTGGTTTGGTTTGATATTATAGTTCTCGCCTAATTCTTTTAATCTATTGTTGGCAATAAATTCTAAGTCACTGCCCACAAAAGGTTTTTTCAAATCAGATTCCATCTTGTCAAATACTTGTCCCTCAGGATATATACGACAATTATCCCAGTCAACCAAAGAGATATCGTCCCCGTTGATGATCATATTACTAAGATCCCAGTCAAAGTGTGCATATGGTTTTGTTTTCGTATAGTAGTGTTCCAAACAAAAATTAAATATTTTTTCAATAAATTCAGGGGTATATTCGAAGGTGTTTGCAAGTTTTCCTTGTATCTTATAGGTGTCCAACCACATTTCACCATCACCAAATCCAATTCCTTTAAGATAGCCAACACTACATAAGCCTTTCAACATCTGATAATGCTCAGTAAGCCACTCCTCGTCTTTGTACAACCATTTTTTACGAAACACATCGCCTAACTCCCATACTTCACTTTGTGTCTCTGCTTTTTGCTTGATTAATTTTTTGGTTCCCATTCAAACTCCAGACCAGCTGTCCTTCCTGTGTATGGAATATTTACATCATCCCTAAACATCTCAATGAATAACTGGGTGCCTGGTACCTGTACTTTCATGTACATTTCTGAACGTTCTAAAACTTCTGCCTCTTTGGTCCTGTCGTTGTTGGTGCAGGTTATAACTATTGTTTCCATTTGTACATCCTTTCAAATTTTTCTGTGATCTCTCTCCTGTTTCCGCCCTGTGCTTCAAACGTGTTTATGAAATGATCTATGAGGTTAGCCGCCTGTCTTCTGTACTCGGGCAACACCTCCCTTTGCAGTTTTATCACAAAATCTTGTGGCACCGTCCATATTATAGTGCCGATTGGTACCTTGGGCAACCAATCTCCCGCCGCACACATATCTGCTTGTATCTTGTGCAGTTCCGGTGTGGGCATGAATGTGGGCAATAGTTTTCGTGATTCATCTATCAGGATACACATCAAAGTTCCAAAATAATCTTCCTTGAATATATCTTTTTGCATTATTGCAGGATACTTGCGATTGCAAATGCACCTATCAAAAATGATAATAGATAATGGGTGTATGCTGATGATTTTTTGAGAACCTTATAACCGTTCTCTCTAAGGCAAATCACATGGGCATCTATCGATTCCGCTGTAATATTCACATCAACTGTGTTGATCTGTTCTAAGTCTTTGTCTGTCATAGTTACATTGTACTACAGATTAATCATTTGTCAACTGAGTTGATCTAGCTAGAAGCTACAGTTTACGCGAGTTTTAGTTGTTGAGTAGTACAGAACTAATTGTGCCGGCAGTTACTGAAGTGGCCTTCGCCCTTACCCATACAAAGTTGCCAGTAAAGTTTGCCGTAGAAATCAATGTGCTTTGGTCAGCAGTGAACGTTGTTCCAGAGATATCAAAATAATCATCTTCGGTTGGAGTTGTTGCCAATGATCCTTGCATTTTAATAGATCCAGCCATTGTAGCATTGACTTGGTATGCAACTGTGTGTACACCATCTGGTTGCGAAAAGTATCCATCGCCTTTGGCTTTTTCACTCACAAAACCTGTATGGTCCAATGTAGTCGTTGTTGAACCATCTGCTGTCTCGGTGGTTACTATTTCTTCAACAATCAGTTCATTTGCGGAAGTTTCTGTTTTTACAGTGAAAGTGCTATTGTTGTTTGTGGTTCCTGTAACTGTAATTAGATCTCTTACTGCAAATCCGGCCAAACTTGTACTTGTACTCGTTATCTTGTATTCCGTGCCTGTTGCCGTAAAACTGATATCCGTACCAGTAACATTTGATATGTGCGATTTAGACGCTAGTAATGTTGTGCTTGTCTGTGCCATCGTTGTTATTTATTCGTCATTGCGTCTCTTGAATCTTGCTGTTTTTGGACCTAACCCGTACACAGCGGCAAGTTCGTTAGGCTCCTGTCCGTCTACTGTTAATATGTTGATGTATTTTATCTTGTATGCCTTGCCGTCTGCTGAACCAAGTTCCTCACAGATACAATGATCTTCGTCCACTTTTCTTACCCTTAGAAGGCTTCTTTTGATTACTGGTGAGCCCATCCAGTTTTTCTGGATCATGCTTTCGACAATACTTTGATCATTAAATATTTTTTTATCGCGTAGTTTTTTTATTGCTTCCATTTTTTACCTTTCTAAATTGAATTACTTTTTCGATGGCAGGTTGTGCCATCATATAAATCGGGCTTAGGTATTTCTCATCTCTTACATAGAAGTACCCGCCAAAACAATATGGAGTTTTCTTTTCAAGCCAGTCCACTATGTTGTAGTTGGTGACAAGACAGTCGTCAACGTTCCTTTCCAGGAACTCCCACAGGCTTGTTTTTTGAGCGTCGCTGATTAAAAGTTGGGCGTCTTTTTTTAGATAAACTTGATATACATACTTGCCGTGCGGAAGGCGAGTGCAACCAACGATGTTTTGACCTAATTTTCCATGTTTCGGATCAACCGTTTCAGATCCTATCCAGTAGTCCCAAAATTGATCGATTAACTGATGTGCCAATTTTTTATCTGTGTAAAACATAGTTCTCCTGTCTTGGAACCTAAATTTTATCTTGTTTCTGTTTTTTATTATAAAATCAGCTAGGAAATTTATATCAGGCAAATCAGGGTGTATCCTCTTTATGTGTCTCAAATGATCATCTGTAGTTGGATAAAATATTAAACTTCCCGGCATCTTGAAAACGGTCTTGTGCCTGTGTCGACCGTAGTATAATTTATTATGATTTTTTCTCATCAGATGTGTTTGGCTCAACTTGTTCTAACACTTTAGGTTCTTTCTTGGCCTTGAAATTCACTGTAAGTCTAGGAACCACGTCGTCGCTTAGACCGACTTCTACCATCCCACCATCTGTTAGTTCGCCAAACAATATCATTTTACTTAATGGTTGTTTGATCTCATCATCGATCACACGTTGCAATGGCCTTGCTCCTAACTTGGCATCAAACCCTTTTGTCATTAAAAATTCTATTGCATCATCTGTCGCATTTACTTCTACATTTTTCTCTATTGTCATTGTGTTAAGTTCTTGCAAGAATTTTTTGACAACGGATTTCATAGTTTCTTTACCTAGCTTGTCAAATTTTATAACAGCATCTAGTCTATTTCTGAATTCAGGTGGGAAGAACTTCTTAAGTGCTTTGTCGTCTTCGCCTGTCCTCTCACTTTTTCCAAATCCAATGTTGTTTCTTTCATTCTCTTCAGCACCTAGATTAGACGTCATTATTAGTGTGATGTTTCTACAATCTGCTTTTTTACCATTCGACCCTGTGACTGTACCATAGTCCATAACCTGTAGTAACATATTTGAAACATCTCTGTGTGCTTTCTCTACTTCGTCAAACAGCACAACTGCGTGTGGATTTTTTTCCACCTCGTTAATAAACATACCACCACCCATATTTGAATCTTCATAACCTACATAGCCAGGGGGCGATCCAATCAGTTTTGCAATTGAATGTTTCTCCTGGTACTCTGACATATCGAATCTAATAAGTTCGACACCAAGTGTTTTTGCCAATTGTCTTGCAGTTTCCGTCTTACCACAACCTGTTGGTCCTAGGAACAAGAATGATCCAACCGGCTTGGTGAGGCTTTTTAATCCCGCCCTAGCAACAAGTATCTTGTCAGTAATTGTGCTTATGGCTTTATCCTGACCATATACTTGTAGTTTCATTTTTTCTTCCAAGGTTTTAAGGTTACTCGCTTGTTTTTGAGACAGTTGTTCTATACTGATACCTGTCATCACTGATATCTCGTGTATTATTTCATCGTGATCTATCTTACCGTCCTTTACACCGTTTAGTCTTAATCTAGCACAGGCAACATCAATTACATCAATTGCTTTATCCGGTAGTTTCTTGTCTGCAATAAATTTAGTTGAGTAGTCTACTGCGTCCTCACAGGCTTCATCTGTGATAGTACAGTTGTGGAACTTTTCATAATATTGTTTCACACCTTTAAGTATTTTAACCGCCGTGTCTTTTGAAGGTTCTCCAACTTGTAATCTTTGGAATCTTCGCATCAATGCTCTGTCCTTCTCGAAATACTTTCTGTATTCTTCCCAAGTTGTAGAAGCGAGTACTTTGATTGTACCTTTCAATAGAGCAGGTTTCAACATATTTGCCATATCCATATTATTACCTTGTCCTGTTGCACCAGCACCTACTATCATATGCGCCTCGTCAATGAATAGAATAGATTTGCCTTTTTGATCTAATGCATTCACGATAAGCTTCAATCTTTCTTCAAAGTCACCTCTGAACTTACTTCCTGCTATTAGGGAATTAACGTCCAAACTCCATACAATATGATCCTTCAAGTATTCTGGTACATCGTCTTTGTTCTTTGCAATCCTTCTAGCAAGTCCCTCAACAACTGCCGTCTTTCCAACACCAGGATCACCGACTATTAACACATTGTTCTTGTTTCTCCTAGCAAGTATCTGTTTTAAGTTTTCTGTTTCTTCTTCTCGTCCTATTACAGGATCTATTTTCTTGTCGAAATATTTTTGGTTTAAGTTTTCACAATAGCTTTTTAAAATCCTGTCCGCCTGGTTAGGTCTTAATTTTTGTTCTGGTCCACCTGGCTCTTGTCCTCCCATTGCGGCCATACCTTCGTCTAATATTGTTTCTGTGCTTACAAGATCTATGAGGTCTTGCTTGTTCACTTGATGCTTCTTTAAGAAAAATGCGGCATAACTTTTCTTTTCTGAAAAAATTGATATCAATATGTCTACAGAACTTACATCTTGTCTACCCTGGAACAAGGCCTGTGTAAATGCACGATTCATCAATCTCTCCAACGATGCAGTCTTTCTTGGAGTCATAGGATCTTTGCCTTTAGCTATAATATCATTGCATTTAGTATCTAAATAATCCTCAATATCTTTAATCAGAGCACCAACGTTTATCTTGAAGTCGTGGAGCACAGTGCCTATGGATTCGTCCTTCACAAGGGACAACAACACGTGTTCTATTGTGACGTATTCGTGTCTTCTTTTCTCTGCTTCTTTTACTGCGTTTTCAAATATGTTTTCTAGTCCTTCATTTGCTTCTAACATTTTCTATCCTTTGTTTGCCATTTGCCATCGTAATTTCGATACTCTTTTATTAAATGT
>MDTB01145261.1_pt1 | contig 12417 bp, 12 predicted proteins | sample 811161 | NCBI WGS metagenome assembly MDTB01 (sample SAMN05326650, study PRJNA326480) | marine metagenome | isolation source: seawater | place: Mediterranean Sea | collected 2009 | reverse complement strand
AATTAATTAACTCTAGCTGTTGAGCTTCACTTAATTGAAGCTTTTTAAGCATTTGATAATGGGTTTCATTTTTTTTTGAATTTTTTTTTTGGTATTTAACTTTTGGTGTGTGCTTAAAAGCTAATCTATCAGCATTAAATGACTGAAACTTAACTGCATCAGCTTTATTTTTTTTGGCACATAATATTAATTTTTTAGCTATCTTAACAGAGCCATTATGGTTAACGCCTATTTCTGCTATTACAAAAGTTTTATTGCTAACCATTATATTCAAATTATATCCAGATTTTATCTAAATCAATACTTTTTAATTTTTTGTAAATCTCCAAATCGTCTTTTGTAAGAATATCCAAAGGATTTAACTTTGACATTAAATTAATAAGTGGCTTAGGAGATATAATAAAACAAACGTTAAATTTAAAGAGATTAAGGTGAGCAAAGCCATCGCTACTAATTTAGGATAAGAGTATATGAACATTTTTAATTTTTTACGTAAATCATAATAAGTAGAAAACTCCTGCTGACTGGATATAGTTTTCAAATTTGTTAAACCGATACCCCTATAGTGATTTGATAACAGGCTCATCGTTTTTTTGGGATCTAGAATATCGTTTTTTGAAAAGAATAAATCTTCTAGTAAAAAAACTCTTGGCATTTCTGAATTTATTGAATTTCTGTCATAGTATTTATTCTTTATGTAAATATTAAGTGCGCCAAGTTCATGGAAAAGGATGGATGAGTCGGCGTAGTAACCTGCGTAAATAATATCAGATATATTATTTCTTTTTATATATTGCATCAGACTGTATTTGTCGAACTCACTTTGAGACACTGTCACCTCTAAAGTTGGGATATCGTATTTTGACAATAAATTTTTATGCTCTCCTTTCTCATTATTGAAAATGATGATTAAGGGTTTTTTTCCAGACAGTTTTTTAATGTTGGGTTGTTCATTAAATTTTTTCCAATATTTACCATTATAGCTAAAATCAGCACCTACTAAATCATTTGTGGAAATATTAGTGACACCTAGTTCATTAAAAAAAAATGTTGATAGCATATCAAATTCACGCACTGAAGAAACACTTAAGGAGCCTAACACATACATATCGTAGTCAAAGCCAAGATTTTTTAAATGAAAGGCACCTGCTGGCTTATCTAAAACACAAAAAATTTTATCATATCCGACATAAACAATGTTTTCGATCTTATTTTCCCTCAATATCGGGAAAATAGGTTCAAAGTTATATATAGTATAGTCGAATAATTTGGTCAGGTTTTGATTGACCTTTCCTTGCGATGGCGCGTTTATCAAAAGGTATCCATCCTCCTTTGCCTTTTCCAAAAATGGATTCAGCGATTTTGTAACGTAATTATTAAAATTAGTTTTGTCCCAAACATCAATTACTACTATCGCAGTATTATGGGCAGGCAAATTTACAACTTTCATTTCTTCATAAGATTTCATATAACGATTTTTTTAATTCTTATAAAATTTTTAAGCTTAATTTTTTTTGATCCCCCTTCGGCATGGAATAAGTATTAGGTTATCAATTTTTTTCATTCAAATAACTTATTTTTTTATGAATATTTAACTTTTTTTTTAAAATTATATTTAAAATTCTTTTTCCAGCTTTTCCATCACCATATATTTTAACTTTTTTATATCTTTTTTTTTTTAATTGTTTGTTAATAGCTTTTAAAATACTTATATGACTATTATCTGCGTCAATTACATTTTCTCCTTTTTCTCTGCCCGTTTGTCTGTTTCCAATGTTAACAACTGGTAAACCTAATATGCTTGACTCCCTTATTCCAGACGAAGAGTTGCCTATTAAACATAAAGTATTATTTATTAACTTTAAGTAATCTTCTGGTGAAAAGTTTTTATAAGCCGCTATAGTTTTTTTTTTACTTTTATTTAAAAACATTCTAATTTTTTTTGAAATGAAGTCAGTTCCAGAATCTACATTTGGCCATAAAATAACAGTTTGATATTTACTTGAAAAATGCTCAATAATTTTAATTAAATTAGACATATATTCTTTGTTTTTTTTAAACTCAGTGGTAACAGGGTGAAATAAAAATGTTAAATAAGGCTTCTTAAAGTTTATTATATTACCGACATAAGAGTTTCTTTCGTTAAAACCTTTGTCAATTTTAAGTTTATCAGATTTAATCAAATCAATTGAAGGACAGCCAGTTAGAAAAACATTTTTTTTATTTTCGCCCATTTTTAAAAGAAATTTTTTTGATCTTTTTGTGCAGGTAAAATGAATATGTGAAAGTTTTGTAATTGCATGTCTTACGTTTTCATCAATTGATCCTGTCACTTCACCACCTTGGACATGAGCAACGGGTATATTCATGTATGAAGCGCTAACTGCGACAGCAAGATTTTCATATCTGTCAGCTATAACAAATACTATATCTGGTTTGATATTTAAAAAAACAGTCGATAATTCGTTTATTGTTTGAGAAGTAGTTTTTGCCATACATATAGGATCGTTACCTTCAAATATAGTAAATAATTTATGATTTATCTTAAGTTTATCTTTTTTTATTAAATCTGATATATTGCCAAATTTCTCCAAATGACTTGATCCTGCCAAGACAAGTTGTAAATCAATCTTATTATTTTTGTTTGCTAGTAACAAAAAACTTTTTATCCTTGCGTAATTGGCTCTGTTATTTAAAACAACACATATTTTTTTTTTACTCAAAATTACTCCATTTAATTAAAACCTTATCTGATAAATTTTTTAAATAACTTTGTGTCTTAAATAAGATTTTAAAAGAAATTGATAATAGACTCTTATTTCCTTAAAAGCTATATTTTAATATTTTCGGATTTATGCTAATAGTTTATTTAGCAATAAACAAATTTTAAAATGTGTTCAACTATTTCTATAGGTAAAAAAAAAATTGGAGACAAATTTCCACCGTTTATTATTGCCGAAATAGGCCAATCCCATCAAGGAAATTTGAACAAAGCTTTAAAGTATATTAATCAATTGTCTAAGACTGGGGTAGATGCAATTAAATTTCAAACTCACATTGCTTCGGAGGAGTCGACCTTAAACGAGCCATTTAGAGTAAAGCTAAAAAAAAAATTTAAAAGTAGATTTCATTATTGGAAATCAACAGAATTTACTACAAATGAATGGAGAAAAATTTCAGATTATTGTAATAGAAAAAAAATTATTTTTTTAAGCTCACCGTTTTCTGAAAAAGCTGTTGATTTATTAAATAACCTAAAAATGCCTGCATGGAAAATAGCTTCTGGAGAATTTTTTTCGAAAAAATTGATTCAAAAAATAATTATGACTAGAAAACCTTTATTAATTAGCACTGGGATGAGTACCTACAAAGACATTAATGAATTGATAAAAAAATTAAGGTTCAAAAAAATAAAATATCTTTTATTTCAATGTACAAGTGACTATCCATCAAAAAAAGAAAATATTGGTTTGAATGTAATTAGAGATTTTAAAAAAAGGTTTAAATGTCCAGCAGGATTATCAGATCATTCTGGTAATTTAATGTGTTTATTGTCTGCAATAGCTAATGGCTCAAACATTATTGAATGTCATGTTCAACTAAGTAATAAAAATAATCCTGATTTTACATCATCAATTTCAATAAAAAATTTAAAATTTTTAGTTGATTTTAAAAATTATTTTTTTGAAATAAAAAATTTAGATGTGGATAAAAATGTTCTTATTAAATCAGTCAAAAAAAATAAGATACTTTTTTCAAAAAGCTTAGCTCCAAAAAAAAATATGTTTAAAGGTCAAACTATTAAAAGTAGTGATTTAACAGAAAAAAAGCCAGGTAATGGCATTAAACTATCAGATAAAAGAAAAATATTAGGCAAAAAACTCACAAAAGATATTAAATATAATGAACTATTTAAACCTCTCCATTTTAATTAATTAAAATACAAAAATTTATCTATCGTTTTTTTTTAATAACTTTTCACAGTATTTGATATCAGACATTGTATCAATGGATATTGCTGGCTCATTAGAAAGGACATACCCAATTTTGTTAGAATGAATATTTTTTTTTTTTAAAAAAAATTTTTTCTTTATCGCATATCCCTCTCCATTTCTAATATAAGTTTGTCCTAACTGTTGTCTCGCAAAAATTTTTGCTCCTTTTTTAGAAAAAAAATAAATTTTATTGTTTTTTAATTGCAGTTGTTTTAATGGATTAAATTTGTTGTCTACTTTTGAAATTATCCAAACACCATGTAAAGTTGACTTTATCAGTTTTTTTATCATTTTTTTAATATTAATAAAATTTCTTAAAGGACAGGTGGGTTCAATTAAAATAATTATATCAAATTTTTTTTTGAATATTTTCTCTGCTTTAATTAGAGCGTCAGCAATAACATGATTTATATCTACAAAATCTCCCGATAATTTTTTACTCCTTAAAAATGGAGCATCTAAACCAATACTTTTAGAGTGTTTTAATATTTTTTTATTATCAGTAGATACAATAGAACAGTCAATTAAATCTCCAAGCTTATCTAAACAATTTTTTTTGACATGTTCTATTAATGTAAGATTATTAATTTTTTTCAAATTTTTCAATTTGATACCTTTGCTACCTCCTCTAGCTGGGATTATAGCTAATATCTTTTTTCTAAGGTACATTTTAATAATTCATTTTTTTGCTGTTATCGAAAAAGCTGTGGGTGAAAAAGTATTCTTTCTAATTAAATTCTTTTTATATTTTTTCTCCAATATTACTAATTTCTTAAATTCGTCTTTAAACCATTTCTGTCTTTTGCTTTTTAAAGGACCTTTTAAATATTGAATTGCTTGATCCCAAAAATACATTGCAGAAGTAAATGGTCCTCCAATAGTTTTATATTTATCATTTTTAAAGTTTTTCTTTTTTAATAAAAATCTTAGTCCGTAAGGAGTAAATCTAAAATAATCTTCTGGATATTGATGGACTTCTCTAAATAATGGTTCAAATATATATATGGTACCATTTTTTTTTAGTAAATCATATGATTGGTGAATTATTTTCTCTGGATCTGAGATGTGATGCATTAAGTTAGGGATTATAATAAGATCAAATTGACCTTTTTTTAATTTTATTTTTCTGTAGTCAAACTGATAATTACTTTTAATTTTAATTATTTTATTACTTTGTAAATTTTTAGAATTATACGAACCTCTTTTTAAGAGAGTTTGGGAAACGCAATCTACAGACGTTATAGTATTCTTTTTAAAAAAAGGAGCAAACAAACTTATACCGCCATATAAATTTGTCCTTTCAAGAAGAAGGGCTCTATGATTTTTTTTTAACTTTTTTGCCAAATATTTAATATCATCGAATAATAGATCATACTGTGGCCATCTTGTAAAAGTGAAAAAAATCTGTTTTTTTAAAAAATTTTCATGAATATCTAAAATTTTTTTATCCAATGACATTATTTTAATTTTTAGTGAACAATTGATTTAGCTTAATTCCAAATTTCATTCAAGTCAAATTTATTCATTTAGTACCTATGGACCTTTTACTTATAAAATTAGATTTAAAATTCTATAGCAGATTTTGAAATATTATTGAAAAAGGTATCAAAAAATATATTAATTGTTTTTAGTGAAAAAAATCCATGCAAAAAAATAAAAAAAAACAGAATTATAAAGCAATTATCCTAGCTGCAGGTGTCGGCTCTAGAATAAACAAAATTACCAAAACTATTCCTAAAACAATGATTAAAATTAATGGGAAATTTATTTTTGAATACATTCTTGAAAATTTACATAAGGCTAGGATCAAAGAAGTTATATTTGTTGTTGGTTACAAAGCGAACATATTAGTTCCAAAATTAACAAAAAAATGTGCAGAATTAAAAATTAAACTTAAAATAGTTGTTAATAAAAAATATGAAAGCACGAATACGATGTTCTCACTCTGGCTAGCCAGAAAATATTTAAAATCAAAATTTATTTTTTTACACGGAGATCTTATTTTTAGTAATAAAATGCTGATCAAATTTATAAAATTTCCATACAATAATGTAATTTTAGTTGATAAAAATAATCCAAAAGACTGGGATGATGCAATGAAAATTATTTCTAACAACAAATTATTAAAATATATGAGTAAATCAATAACTCTAAGTGAGATGGATGGTGTTGCTATTGGTATGTATAAGTTTGACTCCAGTGGTTCAAAAAATTTATTTAAAATTATAGGAAAACTTATAAAAAAAAATGTAAAAAAAAGTTGGGTCTCTGAGGCAATAAATATCATGTCCAAAACTACAAAAGTCAACTTACAGATATCAAAACTACATTCTTGGGCGGATGTAGACAATCTTATTGACCTCAAATCTGCAAATGAAATCATTAATAAGATGGAACTTGAATAATGTGTGGATTTTTTGGTGTAGTTAGTTTTAAAAAAAAAATATCAAATCAGGATATTGAGGATATTAAAAAAGGTACAGAAGAAATCAGATATAGAGGTCCAGATGATCAGAAAATTTTATCAGATGAAAATTTTTGCTTTGGTTTTAATAGGTTAAGTATCATCGATTTAAAAGCGGAAAATCAACCATACTACACTAATGATAAATCTGTTGTGATGATGTGTAACGGAGAAATATATAATTATAAATATTTAAAAAAAAATTTATTATTTAAAGGCTATAAGTTTAAAACCAACACAGATGTGGAAGTAATACTACATGGATATGTTGAGTGGGGAAACGATTTGTGGGAGAAATTAAATGGCATTTTTTCAATAGTCATATTTGACAGAAAACAAAAAAAAATTTTACTTATCAGAGATCATTTAGGTGTTAAACCATTGCATTATTTTGTTAATAACGAAAAAATTTATATTGGCTCAGACTATAATTCTTTCTTTAAAATAAGAAATCATAGACACTCTATAAACAATTCTGCTCTAGGAAGTTATTTATCTTTTAGATATGCAATTGGAGAACAAACCTTTTATAAAAATATTTTTGATGTCCTACCTGGTTACGAAATTGTTTATGATGAAAACAAAATTAAGAAAAGACAATATTGGGATATACCCACTAAAACTGATGAAGATAAAGGTTTTCAGTATTATCTTGAAAAGTTAGATAGCTTATTAAATGAGTCAGTAGAAAGACAGATGATAAGCGACGTACCACTAGGAGCCTTTATAAGCGGTGGGTTAGACTCAAGTTTATTATTAAGTTACATAAAAAAATACAAACCAAGTTTAAATACTTACATAACTGGATTTGATGAAGGTGGTTATAATGAATTCGAGTATGCTGAAACAGTCGCAAATTATTTGAATATAAATCCACCAAAAAAATTAAAAATTAAAGAAAATGAATATATAGATGCGATTAAAAAAACAATTAAATTTAGGGGCGAACCGATATCTGTTCCTCATGAAAATGCTTTTCTTCAAATGTCTAACTTTATGAAAAAAGACATATCTGTTGTAATGTCAGGTGAAGGGGCTGATGAATTATTTGGTGGGTATGGAAGAATATTTAGAAGTCCTCATGATTATTATATGTCAAGAAAACCTTTAATTAGAAATTTTGTAAATTACTCCTATAATCCTAAAAATCAAAAAAAAAAATATGTTAGCCCTATAGACCATTTCCTTTCAAGGTATTCATGGTTTTCGAACGAAGAAAAAAAAAATCTTTTAAATACAGATAATACAAAATATGATTATGATAAAAGTTCACTAGAGTATGTTGAAAGTTTATTTCAAAAAGTCTCTCATCTTAATTATTTTGATGGTATGTACTATCTACAAGGAAAGTTGCACTTAACAAATTTGTTAAACCGTTTAGACAGAATGACTATGGGTTCGTCAGTTGAGGCGAGGGTACCTTTTCTGGATGTTAATCTAGTTGAATTTGTATCTAAAATGCCGTCTAAATACAAGCTTAGATGGAAAAATAGGTTCAGTAAAATTTGTTCAATTTTTTTTAATAGTGAACAGATCAGTGAAAATTTAGATTCCCCAAAATATATTTTGAAAAAACTAGCGGCCAAAAAAATTCCTAACTCAATTATATATAGGAAAAAAATGGGTTTTCCGGTACCACTTAATAATTGGGCTACTAAGAGATTTGGAGAATATGCTTACGAAATTTTAACAAGTTCAAATTCAAAAACTAATAAAGTGTTTAATATTTCATTTATTGAGAAGTTCATAAAAAATAGAAGATATGATTCTAAAGAAGATATGGATGGTAAAAAAATTTGGATGCTTCTTAATATTGAATTATGGATGCAAGATAAAAATTTATAATGAGAACTAAATTAACTTATTATTTTAATTTTTTTACCTGAATAACTTTTATGAAAAGATTTAGACTTTAAATTTAATAATGACTTTTTATTAACAGTAATATAATTATCTGCTCCTAAATATAGTGTTGGAGAAACTTTAGATAAATCCAATAAAGTTTTTTTAGTTAATCTATTTTCGGTATGAATTAAGTTTATCTCACCTACAAAAAAAGTGTGTGTTCCATAGTGATTTGTATATTTTTTTTTACACTCAAATGATAGATAAGCATTATTTAATATGGGAACATCTAGATAATTACTTTTAGAACATTTGATTTTAAATTCTTTTATTTTATCTATAAATTTTCCGGAACTTCTTCCAATAGATCTTATTAAGTCTACATTTTTAAAATCTAGAAAATTTATACTGAAATTCTTAGTTTTTCTTAAAATCTTATTTGTATATCTCTCTTTCCTTACTGCAACCCCATACAAAAAAGGTTCGTACGATAGGGCGGTGTTCCAAACACATGGCATAAAATTAGGTTTGTTGTCATTATAAACACCAATTACTATTGGATGATGAGGATAATAATGGAAATTAATTTGATTTTTTTTTGGATAACTCTGTTTCATACTTAAATTTAGATGTAAGAAATTTTCCAATTTTTGGATATTCCCGTCATAATGATGAGTAATTATTCCATTTTTTCTCGCTGAATTAACTGCATCTATGTTGTGCTCAAAATAAATTAATTGTTCCGGATGAAAATTATAAGTATTTAAAAATTTTTTATAATATGTGATAGATGATTTATTTGGTTTGTGTTTGAGAGTGAAAACTTTGTAATTAATATTTTTTAGAAAAATCTTTTTTTCTTTTTCATTGGCATTGGTTAGTACAATTTTTCTATTTTTAAATTTCTCAATCAAATTTTTTATTTTAAGATTAACTTTGCCTTTGTGATTAACGAGGCAGCCAACGGCATCAACAAGTAAAATTTTATTCATTCATTTATTTTATTATTAGATCTGTAAATAATTATAGATATAATTTAAACATTTATAACTTAGTTTTTATTAAACGCAAACATCCTAATATCTTATTAATGCAGTTGCCCAACTTAAGCCAACTCCAAAGCCACTCAATAGAATTAAATCGCCTCTTTTGAGTTTTTTATTTTCGATAATTTTTTTTAAAGCAATTGGTATTGATGCTGACACTGTATTGCCATCTTTAAGATCATAAATAACTTTTTTCTTATCAAGCTCTAAAATTCTTACAAGGCTATCAATAGCTATTTTACTCGCTTGATGAAAAATAAAAAACTTTATATTTCTTTTTAATAATTTATTTTTTTTTAAAAGATTGGAAATTTGGTCTGGAACCTTTGAATTAACAAAGCTCATTATTCCCATCCCATCCATGTTAAGAGAATTTTTTTTTGAGTGCCTTTCAAAACCTCCTTTCTCTAAAGTCAATTTATTAAAATTTTCACCGCTTGAGCCAAAAGCTGAAGAAAATATATTAATTTTTTTACCTTTTTGAAGGTGGGTTACTGAAGCAGCGTCACTGAATATGACTTTTGTCATTCTGTCTTTAGGATTAATTATTTTAGAATAAGTATCAGAGTTTATTAGCAATATATTTTTACATGTACTGTTTTCTAATAATTTTTTTGCAATAGTTAAGCCGTATACGAATCCTGAACATCCGTGACTAATATCCAAGGTAAAACAACTTTCTCTTAACTTTAATATTCCGTGAAGGATACTAGAATTGGAAGGAATAAATCTATTTGGAGTTTGTGTACAAAAAATTAAACCGTCAATTTTGTTTTTTAGAAATTTAAAATTTTTTATTTTTTTTATTGCATGAATAGCAAGATCTAAACTTGTTTGGTTCTTATCTACAAAATAAAGATTTTCAATACCAGTAATTTTTTGTGTTGTATTTATTTTCCATTTGGGAAATTTTTTATTTAAATTTTTATAAGTGAGCTTGTTTTTAGGAAAAAAAAATTCAATATTTTTTATAATCATAATTAAAAAATATTATAGGTTTTTGAATTATTTTTTAGAGTTTTAGTAAATATCTTTTTGTCTAATACTCTAGTAATTTCATTTATATTAACAAATTTTTTTCTATTATATTTTTTTCTAATCACTGATAGGTATTTATTCGATATTTTTTTATTGAGGCCTCCATTGAATAAACTAATAGAAATCATATTACAAGTTACACCGTGACTAACAACTTCCTTCCCAAATATTTTTGTAAAAGTTTCAATAAAGCTTTTACAAGACGCATAAATTGCATCCCCCTTAAACAATAATTTAGCTGATACAGATCCAATATTTACAATTCTTCCAAAATTTTCTCTTATCATATAATTACTTACAATTTTTGTAATAAAAATATTTGCTAAAATATTTGTGTTAATATCTTTTATAATTTGATTATCAGGTGTAAATGAAAGAATACCAAAAGAATTGTTGACAGCGATATTATTTATTAAAAAGCTTATATACTTATGTTCTAAAAATATTTTTTTTATCACTTTTTTAGTTTTTGATTGATTTGTAATGTCTACAGTATAGTGATGGTAATTTTTATGCATCATTTTTACTTTTTTTCTAGAAATTCCAATTACGATAAATTTTTTTTTTAAATAACATTTTGCTAATTCTTTACCTAAACCAGAACTTGTCCCGGTTATCAAAATTTTATTTAACATTTATTTTAGATAATATATGATTAATTAAACTACCAACATTTTTTAATATTTTAATATCTTGAAAAACTTTTTCATCAGCTATGGTGATTTTTTTTTTTAAATTTTTATATAAATTTTTTTCTAAATCTAATAGAAAACCTATTAGCGCGACTGAGTCGATGCTAGCCTTAGGGCCTGTTAATGTGGTTTTTTTATCAGGTTTTAAAGTAAAACCATCTTTATTTGACTGATTAAATTTTCGTATTGCTTCAAAAACTGCTTTTTCTATTTGACTTTTCATTAATTAATAATCTTTTTTCTTTTTAAGAAGTTGAATATTGTATTTACACATTTTTTTTTAGAATTAACAACAGTATTAATTTTTAAATCATAATTAATTGGATTATCAAAAATCAAATCATGGCCTATTAAATTTGTTATTTTTCCACTTTTTGCTTTTGCATATAACTTTTTTACATCTCTTTTTTTGCAAACTTCAATTGGTGTAGATATCCATATTTCACTATATTTTGACTTAAATGTTTTTCTTGCAAGCTTTCTTTGCTCTTTGAATGCATGATTTGCAGAAACAATTACAAGATTTTTAGTCTTCATAACAATTTTAACTAAATTAATATAATCGTTTACAGAATTTAATCTGGTTTTTTTTCCATAAATTTTATTTTTAAATAAACTTCTTATTTGATCTCCATCTAAGTTTACGACTGGCAAATTATATTCATCCAGTTTTTTGATTAATAGTTTTGCAATTGTAGTTTTTCCAGAAGAGGGGTAACCTGTGAACCAAATACTATGAGCTTTTTTTAGATTTATTTTTTTTTTCATTAATAATTTTAAATATTATATTAGATAAAATTTTTTGTCCTTTTGGGTTTAAGTGGCCTCCATAAGCCTTATCTGCATAAATTCTATCAGAATTAAATTTGATCAACTCATTAGTTAAATCATAAAAGCCAACAGTTTTGTTATTGTTTTCAACTACATATTTTAAAGATTGATAATATTTTTTTTTGTACTTTTGACAATATTTGTGATCATAGTATGACGGCACCAAAAAAAAATAACATGTCATTTTATTTTTTTTACAGAAATTTGAGATTAATCTTATGACATTCTTAGTACCGTTTAAGTAAAAATTATCTTTATACATTTTAGCCTTATCTATAAAATCATAATATAATCCCCCTAAGGTAGATAAATCTTTAAAAAAATTATTTCTTTCAACAAAATTGATAGAAAATTTATAATTTTTTTTAAGATAAACATATGTAAAAAATAAGATTAGAGTAATCTTTCTTGTGGTGTATTTTCTCAAACTTAAAATGTAAGGAAACTTCCAAAGATAATTAGAAAATTTATTTTTATAAAAAATATCTTTTTTGTATATTTTTTTT
>MDTB01121154.1_pt1 | contig 12417 bp, 26 predicted proteins | sample 811161 | NCBI WGS metagenome assembly MDTB01 (sample SAMN05326650, study PRJNA326480) | marine metagenome | isolation source: seawater | place: Mediterranean Sea | collected 2009 | reverse complement strand
TTGTAGTGAATATCTTGCTTGTTTTCCCCTCAATGGGTCGTAATTATGACGCCACAGTGATCTGTGCTGGTTTCGGTGGAATCTCTCTTGGTTCAACCCCAACGGCAATGGCCAACATGACTGCGGTCACCCAGCAGTACGGACCATCCACCCGTGCCTTTCTGATTGTTCCGCTGGTGTCTGCCTTTTTCCTGGATCTTGTTAATGCGGTGTTGATTCCAGCCTTCATCGGTTGGCTTTAAACCCGTGGAGGGCCAGGCTGGCTTTGGTCCGATGTCAGATCGAATGCATGTTCCGTCGCCTCAAAGTCCTTTGCGGAGAGCATGTCTTCTGTCTTTGAGGGGTGACAACGGCCATCGGCCTGAGGAGGGTTCACCAGAAATTCACCTGATTTCCTAAGGCTTTTCAAGGGGTTGAACGCGAGGATGTGAAAGTGTTAACGATGCCGATGACGAAAAGTCTGACTGTTCATGAGCAGAAGGCGCTTCGTCGGGTCGCAGAATCATTCCTTGGTAAGGCTTGTCGACATGAGCCGACAGCAAAGGAAATTGATGATCTCTACGCTCGATTGTGCCTTCTTGATCCTGAAGCTCTTGATATTTTAATTGATGCTGAATAATGTTTCAGTGAACTGCTTGACTGATGTCCCAATTTGTCTTGGTGTTATCTGAATGTTTGATTCGATGATGATTGATCAGTTGAACCACTTAATGCACGACATGGCCTCATGATGCTTCCGGGCACCAGCCAAGTTTCAGTTCCAGCCGTGGTAACCATTGGTGGCATCGGTGGTTCAGATGGTGCCCCTGGGGAAGGCTTGCCTGGTGCAGTTCGCATGCAGGATGGGTTGCTCCTTCGCCGTCGGCCTGATGTTGAAAGCATTGGCAGGTGATGCAGACCATCAGCGATCGACTCGGACGAAGGGCTGTCTGGTGGATCGGTGGCCAGGACGGCCGCTCTGTGGTGTCGAAAGCCATGCGATCTGTTCAGTACGCATGTACTAGCCGTATTGGGGCTTGGCGTCAACTGTCGGGCCGTGGAGGATGGAGGCATGACTGAATTCCGCCCCACCCTCCAGTTCGAGCTGGATGCCGACGCCATCCGTCTGCTGTACCGATCGGTGCGTTTTTATCTTGAAAAATGGCCCGGTGGGCCTGATCCCCGCGAACAGGAGGATCTGCACAGGCTTCAGACCTTGCTCTATGCCGCCCTGCTCGAATGCTCCTTCGATCAGGACGGTGAGAGGGGAAGCTCGGAAGAGCAGGCTTAACGGCTCTTCATCGAGACGACGACAAGCCGTCATCTGCGTCTTACAACGGAACAAGGATGAGACGGCACGATGGAACAGGCCAACGAACAGTTGCGTTCCGGCATCAGCCACTGGGATGCGGTGGATGCCTGGTTTGACTGCGTGATGCGCTGTCCAGTGGATGGATCGGAGAATTGCGTCACAACCTGCATGCGCAAGCATCTTGGAGAGGAGCAAGAGTTGTGGTTGAGCAGTTTTTGTCCGTGACTTTGATTGTTCTCGCTTCTATCTCCGATGGTTGTGTTGTTCGTCGTTCTTGTGCTGCTGCTGCTTTCTGTGTTGGGGTGGCGCTGGAATCAGATTGAGTTGAGTCGGGCAAGGTTTGCAACCGGCCGCATGATGAAGTTCCATCGGCGTCGGCGGGGTGGTCGTCGCCTTGCACCTTGATCTCCCACAGGCTGCACACTGCGAGGATCGTTCTTCACGCCAGAGGCCAGTAGCCCCAGGCCAATTCCTGAGAACAGATGATGCCAAAAAATTCTGTTCGGTATGCATCGATGATTTCACGGTAATCTTCGCGCCGAAAGATCATTAGACTTTCGAGGTTATTGCCAGCACCCCAGGAACAATTAAAGGTGCCAACAATCAAACTCAATTCATCTTTGCTGTTATGAGCAAAGGGATGTCCATAACCAATGAAGAACTTGTGATGCATCAGGCCAAGTTCCTTGCTGGTTTGTTGACTGCCCTTGACGAGGATGATGCCAGGGAACCGTGCTTGATATTGATTGTTGTCGTGGCATAACTTTCTGAGCAGTGCATCAAACTCTGGATACGTGGTCTGCCCCTTCAATGTGAGATGAAGATGTTCGGTGTTGAAGGCTTTTGTCTGTGAAGTTGCTGTGTTATTCAAACGCTGCGCCTCTTTCAGGCAATCTTCAATGGTTTGTGTGTATGACACTCCTGGTGATTCAGGCAGCTGTTCTGAACTGCAGGAGATGCGTGGATACCAGGATTCCACGACCTCTCGCCATTTGGCTTCCTGGCCCTGGAGATCCTGGGGAAGCGCTGTCATCCAGTCTGTAATGGGCACAGCAATCATGCAGTTGCGCTGTTTTGCTGCCAGTGCCTTGAGGATGTCGTCATCCCAAAGATGCATCTGGCATCCATAGATGCAATGTTGGCGATTGATCCAATTGAGAAGAAATTGTTTGCAATTTCTGAACTCAAGATCAATGTTATGAGCGCGGGTAACACTCTTGTTGATGACGCGTTGTTCTTCCAGAGTGCTGGCGGAGATCACCTCACCGTCATCGGTTTGTTCGATATGGCGAAGATCCGTTCGCACTGTTGTTTTGATCTGAGTATTTTTGCCCTTGCCTTCAAATTTTTTAGGAGATCGCCGTTGTTGTCTCATTGAGTGCTCATCCTCAACTCAGGCTGTTCACATCCAAGCGTGACTGGGCCGCGCTGTCATGAAGGGTGATGAACTTGATCCGTTCCCTAAGACAACATCCCGGGCGAGTCGCGTTGTTTCGACTGCGTGATGCCGGTGTTTGGTTTGTCTATCCATGGTTGCTGATGGAGCTTGCCTTGCCGCTGCATCCTGAGGAGACCGCATTGCAGCCACTGATCCTGCGCGTTTTGATCTATTTGCCCTGTTGGGGAACAGGCTTGTGGTTATCGAGTACGGGTGCCGTTCTGGGTGTCAAGGCCATGCTGTGCCGTCGTGATGTGATGCCAGCTTTGATTGCTCTGACGTTGACCCTGGTCACCTGGATTTTGATCCTGTTCAAATATTCAAGTTCGCGGCACCTGTTCCAGTTCGTCACGACGCCATGGCTGTTTCGGTGATCGGGCTGTTTCGGTGATCAGGCTGTTTCGGTGATCAGGCTGTTTCGGTGATGCGGGAGATGGCGGCATCAATCTGCTGGTCAAGATCCTCTGCTGCTGGGTTGATTGTCATGATCAGGTCAAATCCTTCGTGCTGAGTCGGCTGTTCCAATGGATCCGACAAACTGGCTGCCAACTTGAGGATCACGTCCTCTGGAACATGTCTTGGTCGTGTCGTGTTCCAGTGCAGACAGACGTCCAGAGGAGTCTGCAACCACCAGCCAATCCATGAGACGTTCTCAGGAATGTCTGAGATCTGAAGTTGCCGTTCCCTCCAATGCCGTCTGGCGTGGGTGGCATCAACAATCACGGGCGTTCTCTTCTTGAGGCTGGACCTGACGCCATGATCCAATCTCTCTTCAATGGCTGCCCAGTCTCCTTGAAACTGCTCTGATCCCCAAAGCTGAGCTCTGATGGCGTCTGTTGAAATAACTGTGGCGCCAAGCGGTACAGCGAGCCTTTGGGCCAGCCGTGATTTGCCACTGGCGGGTGGTCCGATCAGCAGATGGCAGTGAAGAGTGTCAGTCAGGAAGCAGGTCGGATGAGAGAACCGCGTTGAGGTAAGCCGTCATCTCAGATTCAGCTCGCAGATTGAAACGTTCCGCAACCTGTTCATTCAGCCATTCTTCTGCAGCAGCATCACGGTCGTCAATCCAAGCAATTAACTTTTCGAGCTCATCGTCCATAGAGTCATCGAAAAAATAAGTATTGTCCAAATGATGCCTGTATTGATGTAGCTGTCAAGACACGAAGCGTTTGTACATCCAATCCACAAAACTTCCAAGCACTGGCACCGGAGCAAATGTCGGCCCTACAAAATCAAAGTAGTCCCTGTGCTTGACAATTTTTCCATCTTCACCAAAAACCAATCGTGTTGTGCCGGGATAGATGAACTCAACACCTTTGATTTTCAGGCCCATACGCCACTCCACGAAGGCCACCTCTCCTTGAACGGCCACGCAACTTGTTTCGAGGAACACATCGTCGCAACGACGCATTAATCCCTCCTGGGCCTGGATGTAGGACTCAACACCCTTTTTTTCCTGGGTGGGGTCAACAAACTCAACATCATCTGCATAAACGGCCTTCCATTGTTCGTCTGAAGGGCCTGCATCGCCATAGGGTTTTGTAAACAGCTGCCGCAGCTTCTGCTCATCCAGTGGAGGGTTCAGCATGGATTGATGGCCCAAGACATTGAAAATCCACCCGACAGCGGATCCAACCAATCATCGCGCTGAACTGGTAGGAGTGTGGATGCTGAAGCAATGAACGACCAAAAGTCGGATGAAATAACGCTCAGTTCCAATGTCAACCGATAAAGTCCAGCCCATTGGTTGAACTGATTGTGCATTATTTGACGGTTGTATCTCCAGGTATTGCTTGATCGGTTGGGTCAAGATAGAGGTGAGATTGCTTGGGTTTGAAAATTAGAATTCAACCCCAACTTGCCCTGAGAGTGTGTTATTGGTGGCAGGAGTGGTCATGCTCTGATAAATCGACTGGTATTTGAGAGATGTGAAAAGATTGCTGTTGGCGGAGGGGAAAAACTTGATAGTGGCCGTAAAGGTATTGGTGGGTTTGACTTCTGAAGCAAAAGCTGCCGCAAACTGATTCATCACTCCAAGGCGAAGCCAGGTTGTCGGTTTCCAGCCAAAATCTGCAATGAAGGCTCCACCTCCATAGGTGTTCCCACAGTATTCATCTGTGTCACAATCCTTCCCGCCTCCGCTCCAGCTCAAGGAAGGTCCTATTCTTAAAGTCAAGGATGTGCTGTCTGTGTCGAGAATTGGAAAGCCGACGCCGATCGAGGCAAGTAAATTGTCGGCTCCGGCATCTTTTAAGCGATCGTAATTGTAATAAGTTGACGCATAAAGGTTAAGATTTGGATTCAAAAATTTGTCGTACAGCACTCCAGCATTGGCCTTCTTTGCGCTGATTTTTGTTGATTCTCCCTGCTTCTTCGAGCTGTTGTAGTTAAACCCTGCTGTGAACTTCAGGCTCTGTTCTGAATCTTTGAACAAAGAGGATGCGTTCAAGTTGCCACCGAATGAGGTGGATGAGTCGGTGTTGTTGCCGCTGAATCCGCCGGTGATTGAACTCTTCCAACGGGGTGGAGTCTCTGGAACTTTGATTGAAGACACATTGATCTCAATCCGACCGAGCACAGGGCTGAGCAAGACCCGCACGTCGTCGGTGCTTTCGTCTTCAAGCAGCTCGCCGCTGACGGTGTCCCCATTCACAAGGGTGTACTTGACCGTTTCGGCATGCGCTGATGAACCCATGGCAAGGCTCAAGCAGATCAAGGCCTGTAGCAGTGTTTTGGGATGAGGCATCAGCTGAAGAAACCTTTGGATTGCAACCACAAGCCAAGGGCCACGAGGGGGCCGAAGCCCGCAAGCAACAGTGTGATTTTCAATCTCAGCGGAGAAACCTGTCGCTCGCTCTGCCTCAAGGCCATGGCATGAAATTTGTTGCGAAAAGGTTAAGTGCGAATTTGGTTTTTTCTTCTGATGCTGCCAAACCCGGATGGTTTGATTCGCGAAAGACCATGTTGATGCTTCTCATGGGTTGTCCTGATGTAACGGAATCAACAGCAACACAACCCCGATTTGCCCTATAACAGGTCTGTAGCAACAGCTACAAAACGTTCACTCCGCTACATGCGGAGCGCAGCTTGACCGGCGCCATGGAACGGGGACGTCGGCCAATTTCGGACGCTAACCATGACCACACTTCTCTACAGAGGCCAAGCCTACGAGCAGCGTTCTGCTGCTGATTCCAGCCCGAACCAATTGCGTTACGACCGTGAGGTCTATTCCCAGCGTCAGCAGGACGCAGGTCGGTCCCATCAGCTGACCTACCGGGGATGCCCTTACGTATCAGGACAAGCCAGCATTGTGATCCGCCAGGGGAATTACAGCTATCGGGGTGTGGCTTACAGCCTCTGATCTCACAGTTCGTATTCCTCCTCGAAGCGCTCAATCAAGCCGCTGTACAGCGCGAGGGTTCCCTCTGTCTCCTCGCAGAAGCCATCAGTGACGTAAGTGGCAGCAAGGTGCGCCACAGCAGTTCGGATCTGGGAGAAGGCATCCAGGTATTCGCCCTGGATGTCTTCATCCCTGATGTCGTTGATCAGCGCGGTGACGAGCTCGACCTTCCGCTTTGCGGCAGCGATTTCTGCCTCCATCTCCTTGTTGAGTTTGCGCCGCTTTCTGGGCATAGCCCTGTCCTGGTCAGGGGCTGACATTACGAGAGTCCCCGTTGCCTTGCCGCTGGATCGCCCGAGTGGACATCGATCGTTCCAAAACCGATCGCTTTAGCCTCTGGTTTTGGGACCGGGTGATCGTGAACTCCACCGTCAGAGGCATTGTCTACGTTTCCGTCTGGGTTCTCATCTGGGGAACAGTGGCTTCGCTGATGGATTCCATGCTGTTGATCGGGGACGTCTACGAGACTGGTTCCTCAGGTCAGGCCGTCACCTTTCTGGCCTACGCAGCAGCAACGGTGGTCCTGGCGACGCGATTTTCCAGTCGGTTTCTGACGGCTTCCGGCTCAGAGGCCATTGCACCTGATGCCGAGGACTCAGAAACTGCGGATCAGAAGTGAAGTCCCCATCACCAGGGCGAGCCATTCAAAAACCGATTTCACCATGCGGTTGCCTCTTGAAATCGAGAGATGGGCTCCGATGTACCCCCCCAGCAACGAGCCTGCGATCAGCATGGGCAGCCAGGTCCATTGAATCTCTCCACTGATCCCCAGCACAACCGCACCAGTCCCGTTCCAGCACAATCCCACCAGGATCAGGGTGTGGGCCACCGCCCGTGTGAAACCGATGCGGAACCAGTGCACCAGCCAAAGGGTCACAAACAATCCTGTGCCTGAGGTGAGCGAGCCGTTCAGAACACCGATGGCGAACAGAACAATGGAGCCGATCAGACTGGTCCTTCGATCGAGGGGGCGGATCGCGTCATCGGCGCCAAGATCGGGTCGTTTGGCGGAGTAGAGACCAAGCCCAATGGTGAGGACGCCGAGAGCAGTCGTTGCCCATTGATCCGGCAACCTCAGAACAACATTGGCTCCGATCCAGACACCGGGCAGTCCGGACAACAGCACAAGCAGGGAAAGCTTGAGGTGAAGACTTCCAGCTCTGAAATGTCGGCTCGCAGCTCCTAAGCCAAGAGCAACACTGGCGATCTTGTGGGTTGCCAGTGCTTTCGCGAATGGCAACCCCAGCAGAATCAACGCCGGTAGCTGCACCAGACCTGCGCCACCGCCTGCGAAAGCCGAGAGAGTATTGGCAATGAGAGAGATCACGCCAAGCGTGAGTTGCTGTACTAGGTCCGAAACGCTCATCAAGGACCATCCAAATGACAAGACCATGGATTCTGTTGCTGCTTTCTTCGCTGATGGCCGGTTGTTCTCTCGACATCGAATCCATTCAGAACAGTGCTGAGGAGCTGAAGAAGAACGTTGAGTCCTCCAATCTCAAGGACTGCAAAGACGAAGATGGAAAGCCTCTTCCGGAATGGGTCTGTCGCAAGGGCAGCCCCGAGAACGCGACCACCGAACCGTGATCAGCATTGGTTTCAACGGGGTGAATCACCTGGATGCGTGAGGAATGCGATGGGAACTGAAAACGTGAGAATCCGGTGTGGATCTCCGGGAAGGATGGCAACGCATGAGATCTCGCGGTCGGTGTGCGCTTCTTTCGACTGGAGAACAAAGGCGGTGGCGTCCTCAATGCTCCACATCGCCTGTTCTCCGCTTCGGCGTTCCTCTCTGTAGGTCAGCCAGATCTCCTCAAATGCTCCGGAGTGATCTTGCTGACGCGCTTCACGCAGGGCTTCATCGAGCCCCAATGCGCTGAAACGCTCGAAAAACCGTTTCATCAGTGGGTGACCGATGGTGGAGGACGCCTTCACCATCGAATTGATGGTGCCGACCGCTGTCACCATCAGCTTCGGCTTGGTGCGTCTGGCATCAATCACACCGACGGGCAGCGACAGGTCCCATTCCGGGTGCCCGCTGACCGCACAGGCGAGGTCAAACAGTCCGAGAGCGCATTGTCGAACGAGCGTCTGGATCTCGGTTTGATCCATGAAGGATTTGCTTGTGACAGAAGCGGGTATCGCCGGCACCCGCGGATCACCGACCGTTGTTGCCAGGATGGCATGGTCTTGATTTGTGATCGATGTCTCTTGTTCAGATTTATCTGGACGCGGTGACCCACCAAGTGATCACCAGTGAAGAGCTGGCTTATCTGGCGGGTCATCATGATCAGTTCGACCGAACGGAGCAGAAGCTATCCGCCCGTCTGGAACATCTGATCAGCAGTGGTTCGATCAGTGTTGGGGCACGCTAAAAATTTTGTCGATTCTGTTCGGGTGATCCTTGATGTAGTTGTTGAATTCGATTGCCAAAAGCCTGGCCTGATAAGCGTCTGGTGCGTAGAAGCAGTTCTCGTCAGTGGTGTTCTCGGAAGTACGGAACCGCACTGTGTAGGGCTTGCGTACGGTCATTGACCCGGTACGTGGGACACCACCACCATGTCTCATCGCGGGACCGCACGTCCCGCTGATTTGATCGTCTCCTGACCTGGATGAGTGGATTTCAAAAATTATTGTGTCCGTTGTTCCAAGAAGAGAGTCAACCGAAAATGAATTGTCGAAGTGTTTTTAAAAAATTTTTGAATCCATGGGGTTCTCTTCGGAAGATCCTTCGGCTTGAGCTGCTTGCCATGGAAACCAATCCTTTCGACGTCTGATAGATCCATCTCTTGAAAACGTCAATGGATTGAACGCCTTTATGGCAATGCCACCACACCTGACCAGCTTTGAAGCACATCGGGCGATCCCTGCGTGAGGGCGGTCACTGCTGTTGCTGAGCCGATTGCAACACCGATCACAAGCCCGAGGGCAAACAGGATTGTTCCTGTCATCAACACGCGTTCAGAAGGTTGCATGTTTGAAAGGGCACCGGCCACAGGCTCACTGCCACTTTGCATGCTTTCCACTGGATGTGTGCTTTCAGTCATAAAGGTAGAAATACCGACTGATCATCCCCTGGGCGATTCGCTACCAATCAAAGGAGATCAGTTGACGAATCCAACGACATGAGAACCATCGACGAACACATTCAAAAGGATCAGGAAGAATTCCTTAAGGCGTTGGCTGATCACAACGACGGCAAGGTTCGGCATCTCACAGAAGAGTTGCAATGGCTTCTTGATCACAAAAAGCAATTCCCGAACGATTCACACGATCCAACCCCCCTCGAGCTGTTCTGCGAACAAAACCCTGACGAACCAGAGTGTCTGGTCTATGACGACTGATCTGTTTGACAGGCTTGGTCGTCTGGCTTTGGCAGCGATCTTCATGAATGCCATTCCTGGAAAGATCACCAATTTCGCTGCAACAGCCGGATCCATTGCTGCCAAGGGCATCCCTTCACCATTGGCAGCTCTACTACTTGCTGGTGCAATCGGGATGCTTTCCCTTGGGTCCTTGTTGTTGATTTTTGGTCAAACAACGAGACTCGGTGCCGTCCTGCTGTTGGTTTTTCTGGTTCCCACAACATTCCTGTTTCATCCCTCTGTGGAAGACCCGGGTCTGATCCGCAATGTTTCACTCGCAGGCGGGTTGCTTTTGGCGGTGACACGCCCCACCGTTTCCAAATCACGTTCCTAGTCTCTGCTTCGGCAAGGAAGGGTCAGAGGGATGCAAACCGTCGCTGTCAGTGGTGCATCTGGTAAGACAGGCTTTCGACTTTCTGAAGAGCTGCTCAGTCGTGGCCTTCAGCCAAGACTGTTGTTGAGGCCGAATTCCGAGCTGCCCAGCAACCTTGACCGCTGTGAACAGCACCGGCTCAGCCTCTTTGATGATCAAGCGCTTGATCGAGCGCTCGGGGGCGCGGATGCTCTGGTGATCGCCACTGGAGCACGTCCTTCAGTGGACCTCACGGCGCCAATGCAGGTCGATGCTTGGGGTGTAGAGCGTCAGGTCGCATCCTGTCAGCGACTTGGTGTGAAACGGATCGTCCTTGTCAGTTCGCTCTGTGCAGGACGTTGGCGGCATCCGCTCAACCTCTTCGGGTTGATTCTGGTGTGGAAGCGCGTTGGCGAGCGTTCATTGGAATCCAGCGGTTTGGATTGGACCGTGATTCGTCCCGGTGGTCTGTCGGAGCGGGAAACGGATCTTGACAGGGAAGGCATCCGCTGGAGTGGGCCGAACCAGCAGGAGAGCCGCTCGATTCCTCGCCGTCTGGTTGCCCGTTGCTGTGTTGATGCTCTTTTCACACCGGCATCAATCGGTCAGATCATCGAAGTCACCAGCAGTCCCGACCTTCCCCTTCGCACCATGGCAGAAGCCCTCTCCTAGTCAGACAAGATGCAAGGTCAAGCATCCTTCATTTTGATCCAGGATGATTGCTTGAATAAGGTCATTGAATGGGTCACTCAGTGATTCGAAGCTGCCTCTTTTATGAATCTTTTCTGGACTTTGATCGAGCGGTATTAATGAATCCTAAAGGGAAATTAAGACGTGTTTTGCTGCCATACTTGGTGCTTGGTTATCACCACTGAATCATGGCTGCTCCATCCCAGTTTTACGTCTGCAATGGTCAAATCCCTTCGGAGACTCAGGATGAGGGCTACACAGCTTTCATCGATTACATGGAGAAGGGAGCTCCCAATGACAAAGCGGATGGCTTTGAGCTGGTCGCTCGTTTGCACATGCCAGAGTCGGGACGTGTTTGTGTGATTTGTAAAGCAACTGACGCGAAAGCATTATTTCGCCACTTCATGTTCTGGCGTTCCATGTTCGGGCTGGAATTTGAGTACTGCCCTGCGCTGACCTGTGCGGAGATGGTCGAAATGCAAAAGGAACATAATGCCAAGCTTGATGAAGCTGAGTGAAGTGAATTTTGGAATTCTGTTTCGTCTGGCTTCTTTAGCTGACTGAATGGATTTTTAATGGGATGGCGTCAGCTTTTTGATTGCCATCCTTATTTCTGTTCATCCGCTTTGCGGTTTGCCTGTCTGAAATCATGCTGCGTCTGTTTGAACGAGCTTGTTTTCACGATCTTTTTGATGAAATGATGATGATTGCTTCGATGGCCTGAGCTAGTGTTAGTTAAATTTTTGATGTGATCCAAGTTTCTTGATGACCAACAGCACCCCTTCTTTGCTGGTTTGGATTGCCGAATATCAAAAATATCTTGCTCTTGTGGACCAGGGAAGCGCCACGGATGCAGATGCATTGAAAACTGAAATCGTCGAAGGACTCTCGTGGGTTGATCTGTCCTGGGAGGACCTGGAGGTGGCTTTTTCGCTCCAACGGGAACAAGACCCCAGTGACCACGCCTGACTCAGGCCAGTCAGGTGACCTTTTAAGTATTTTTACCTAAGCAAAAACGGCTGTCCTAGCGGCTTTCCTTCGCGCTGCTACACGAAACTTCTTAAAGTATTGCAAAGCTGTTGGCTGGACTCATGATCCGCACCATCCTGACCAAGCCGATCGTTGGAGATCTCGGCCTCCTCCTCTTAAGGGTGTTCACTGGTTCACTCCTCATTCATCACGGCTACGAGAAGCTCGCCAATATCGAAAATTTTGCGGACGCCTTTGTAAGACCGCTTCATCTCCCCTTCCCCATTCTTCTGTCGTACGTCGCTGCTTTCTCCGAGGTTGTCGGCAGTTGGCTGCTGATTACTGGGCTTTTGACCCGTATGGGCGCTCTGGCTGTGGCTGGAACCATCTCTGTCGCGATTTACCACGCGATCGTGACTGCTGGATTCAACATCTATCTGCTTGAACTTTTGGGCCTTTACTTCGCTGCAGCCATTGCTGTTCTTGCGTGCGGCCCCGGTTGCTTCTCAATCGACGAATTGCTTGCTCGCCGTTTAGAGCCTCAATACGAGATTTCATCTTTTGAGGATGCTTCGGTTGTTGACTCAACCCCCGAACTCAGTGAAGTGCCAGTTGCTCGTTAGATCAGACTATCTTTCTACGATTTAAAACTTCTTGATCGGCTGCTTTGCAGCACCGGCAATGTCGAGAATGACATTGCCGGATTTTTTTGTTCAATCTTTTTCTGTGCTTTCGAATGCTCTTCTGGTGGTAACGGGATGTGCCTATGGCTTGAATCCCGACGCCAGGGCTCGATCCTGTAAAATAAGTTTACATTTGATTTTGAGATGACCAATTCCCCCAGCCAGGCTCGCGACAGCTGGTATCAGGACGCCGCCAAGTCCCAGATCAAAGCCGAGCGAATGATCCGTG
>MDTB01147248.1_pt1 | contig 12421 bp, 10 predicted proteins | sample 811161 | NCBI WGS metagenome assembly MDTB01 (sample SAMN05326650, study PRJNA326480) | marine metagenome | isolation source: seawater | place: Mediterranean Sea | collected 2009 | reverse complement strand
CGGCATTTTAGAGCCATTGATAGATTCACTCTGCAAGATAGCGAGTCCGAGGTTAGGTGATCGGTCAGCCGAGGACGGCATTTTTATCGACGGATACGCCGCTGACTTGACCAATCAGATGACCTTTGGGCAGCTTGGGCCAGGATGGGTCGGCCGCAAAGCGCGGCATTTTAGAGCCATTGATAGATTCACTCTGCAAGATAGCGAGTCCGAGGTTAGGTGATCGGTCAGCCGAGGACGGCATTGTGGCGGCAGCAAAATGTTCGTCTGTCGCGCCGTGAGAAAAACCTAATACAGGCGACAGTAAAGTGATAAAACAAAGAACTTTTAAGGACTGCCGCATCATGATCTATTCCAGTTCAGATAGTTCATTCGACGATCGCGTTATGCGAGAAGTCGCTATCGATAACAGGACAACCCCAACGAAGCGCGAACAAACCTGGTAGAAATTCTCTTAAATTGTACGGAAATCGGCAAAAAGATGCCTCTATTTGACGGATTTCCGCCACTTTGCGAACGTTCCACGTTCCATGTGAGCAAAGCGAAGCCAACATATGTAAGCTCATGAATAAAGTACATACTTCGGCGACGGTTAATCGAGTTCTCTATCTTATTGTTTTATTTAGCTTTTCGGCTTTAAGGCCCACAATAGCAACAAAAATCTGCGCCAAAATTATAGTTGGCAGCTAACAATGCAAAAAGTGGCACGCTTTTCGCTTGTATCCATGTGTGGACGAGATGCCGTCAAATGATCTTCCCTCTCCAAAGTAACTAGCGGCATCTCGTTCCACGTCTTATTCCCTTCGTCCAAAGGTTCTTTGAAAAGGGACCTCTCTGAATCAAAGTTTCCATTTTTCAGCACGTGAACAACTCTCATTTTAACCGCGCAATGAGTAATCACTCCCACAAAAATGCCTGCAAGAAAGTGGGGTGAGTTACGGGCAGTTATCAACGTAAGGCAAGGACCCACTCGTCGCAGTGGACTCTTAGTCTCTTCCAAATTCCCTCGACTTTGTTGATACCGCATCCTTACTTTTCAATCTTTACATCATGGTAAGGCTCTAAATGATCAATCTCGTCTAAGGACGAATTTTCCCTGCGCCAGGCAAACAACCGTACTCGAACATCATCTGGGGTTATATCTAGTAATGTAAATCCATTGCGTTCGGTAATTGGGGCGGGATTATCCAAATGAATACGACTTGCCACCATCGGGGGAGTCCCCCTCGCTCTGCTCGGCCATCCCGAACCTGTGCCCAGAGGACCAGTAATGATCGAATGAATTGGATTTGACGCGAAAGAGAGGTCGCCACTCGCAACAATTTGCGAGTGCCCTGTCGCATGTAAGTCGCCGCTTAAGACAAGCCCGGGCCGCAGTTTCTGATTAGACATAGACTGAAGTAGACGTTGGTGTTGATTCCACCAACCTGTCTGCCACATAAACTTGGCCTTACGTGTCGTCAAACGAAACCGTTCGCCATCTACACCCATCTTCGCGGTCTGAGTCCCAGTCTCTCCGCCATCAGCCACATCGGGATACCACTCCCTCCACTTCCCGGCGCTCCAACCGAAAGGATGTGATGGGATATGAATCATCTGCTGGACGAATTCATCTCGGGTACGATCATGCAGCCAACGCTCAACCTCCGGCGGCACCAATCCAGCAGTTTCTCCCTTCAAAGACAAAAAGCCGGCGCAGTCATACATAAGCGTCTCGCTGAGTTTGCCCCATCGCAAAGCGCCAAAATGCTGATTATGGCCGTTGCGCAGGGTACCGCTTAAGGCACTAGGAACGTCCGCGGCGGGCAAGAAATCCGGCAAGAAATGATCTCTGACGAAGCTAAAAAACTGCTTCTGGTAGTGGTCCGGCGGGAGCGTCACATATTGATCAGTAGCCTCGTCGTTTTCAAAATAATCATGATCATCGTTAATAAAAAAACTGGGTGTACTCCGAAGCTCAGTTCCATAGAGGGGCGTAATTTGCTCGCCGGCGACTATTTTCAGAATCTCCTCGTTCGTGCCACCGAGGGCGGGAGCCCTCCTGTCCAGCATGCCTAAGACGGAATTCAGGTTAGAGGAATACTCTCGTGTACTTGCTCTTCTGGACTCCAACCATGTTCGTTGGTCCCAATAAACATGATCACCAATCGCAATCATCGCGTGTGGCTCAAAGGACAGCCCTCGCTGAAGTAGTCTTCGACGAGTGCTTTGAGGCAAAAAAAAGGATTGATCTCCCTCACTCATTAGAGGGTGCCCCCCGGCGCAAGTGAATATCAGCAGGCGAAGATGCTCCGGTGAGCTCTCAGGGCCAGGCATCGTAGACAGAGGCCAAGCATCCGTTAAGGGAATATCCCCCTCCATCAAAGTCAATTCATAGCGAGTTTCCGGAGTTAATCCTTGAGCGTCGAAAGCAAATCCATAGCCTTTGCTGTCAGTCTGACGGCCATAAGTTTTGTTGCCGTTGATTGAAAGTACGGCATCACTGATTTGCCTCGAGAAAATAGCCTTGACTGAGATCCTAGAGTGGCTCGCTGAAGGGATCAGATGCGCAAGCGGCCCTGCTTTCCAATTCCGACTAGAGAGAGCACCGGGAGCGCCAGTCAATGTCGATAACGCTATAGAGCTCTGCAAAAAATGTCTACGATCCATATGCTCCTCTCTAAGGCTATTCCCATAGACCGTAACTTTTCAGTAGAGTGCTACGGCTGCCAAAGTGCTCAAAAGAGAGTCTTGCGACTCGATTATTGTTCGCACTAGGTATAGCCGCATTACCGCTAACTTGCCAGAAGTTACGACAAGCCATCGATTTGCGAAACGAGAAACAAAATATAGAAAAAATTAAAGCGAGGATTTTTTATGAGACTAAACAGAGCCTTTCTTTTATCAGTGCTTATGACCCTGTTCACGAGTGCCGTTAAAGCCGACGATCACACTCTTGTAAGCCCAACCAATGTTTGGACAGCCCAGAACATTGTCTTTAAAGATGGTCAGCAGCAAGCTTTTCGCGCAGGTTTGGCCAAATTTATGAATTCAGACATGGGTAAAAGCATGCCAGGGCAGGTGTTTTACAATTGGATAGTCTCCGACGGCGATGCACCCGCGACTCATTCCTTCGTACAGGTTTTCCCGAGTATGGCCGCTTGGACCGAATGGAATGTCAAATTCTTCACCGCCGCCGCTAGCGGTAACAATCCCTCTGCTGAATGGGGCAGGACTTTTTTTGCCTCGGTGGAGTCAGCGAGCACCATTACCGCGCGCATACATAAGAGTTGGGGAGCTGTAGGTGCGACAGCAGGGCCCTCCGAGTGGGTGCCTTTCTACACCGAAGACCTAGCTACATTCACAGCGGACTTCTCTGCATACATGCAAACTCCAACAGGTAAAGGCTTTAAAGGTACGGTCGCTATCCATGAATGCATTGCCTGCGGAGAACAAGGGTTCAATGCAGGTTTTACAGTGAATCATGAGTCACCTGAGTCATTCGACGAGTGGTGGTCCACAGGACGCAACAGTGAAGACTTCACTCAATGGGTCGCTCAAGCGAATGCTATTGCTGACTTTCCTGGAAACTGGATGTCCGCTCAATTGGATTCCTATCCTGCGCAATAAGCCCGCTGGTGCTTGGTAGCCTTTGTATAAGGCTACCAAGCCTTTTAGATTCCTCGATCCGCAAGATGGCGTCGGACTCTCAGCATACCTGGTTTTATGGCCCTGGATCCTGGGGTCCAACCCGGTAGAGTGGAAGCTACCATTCAAGTGCCGACTCTGGCCGATCAGCCAATTCCAAAAAAACATTTAATAGGCCTAAGTTCCCTTTGGTCCTTTTATAATTTTGTCGATCGACCAGACGGGACCGAAAAAGTTATCAGCTATTTCGTTCACGAACTTGGTTAGGATCTGCGAGCGCTCATTCCCCTTTGCGCGCCGCCATTTAACACTTTTGCATGATAACGACTTCTTCGCGGATACAAACTGACTTTTGCGACGTTGTCCCTGATTCAAAAAACATGTCTGCTACTGCAGCGGTGCAGCCTACGCTCGACCCTCATTCTCCAACGTTTCTCATCAGCTGCTTAACAAGGAAATATTGCCTGGTTCTGCCAGCGCTTTAGCGCTGGACATATCTAAAACTTCTTCAATATTGCTGATTAAATCCTCCGCAACGGCGTCGGAATCCAAAGAGATTCCCTTATTCGCGAAGGTTTCCGAACGCAAGTATTTGCCGCTAAGTGCATGTATTACCATGCCCGTAGGAGCATTATCGCTTGCTAAGAAGAGCGCTACTGGAGTTACGAGTTTTGGGTGAGACTGGGGTCTTGGTTTATCAGGATCGATACCAAGCTCTTTATCGAGCGCTGTCATTCGTGTGTCCGCCCCAGGCGAAAGACAGTTTACTTTGATCCCATGGGGTCGACCTTCTAACGCGAGGACATTCATTAGTCCCAGCATGCCCATTTTTGCAGCACCGTAAGCGCTCTGACCAAACTGTCCAAAAATCCCAGAAACCGAAGAAGTGAGTATTATTCTTCCGTAGTTTTGCTCGTACATGAAAGGCCAGGCGGCATGAGTGACGTAAGCTGAACCCAACAGATGGGTTTCGACGATCAATCTAAAATCGTTTGTTGTGGTGTTTCTGAATGTTTTGTTTCGCAAAATGCCAGCGTTGTTAATAACAATATCAATTCTGCCAAACTCGTCTACGGCCTGCTGAACCATTGCCTTAGCTTCATCTGCATCAGCGACCGATAAATTGTTAGCGACCGCTGCGCCACCAAGCTGCACGATTTCCGCAGCAACGTTTGAGGCAAGATTACTGAAACCGTCACCTCGGACATTCGAACCCAGATCATTAACCACCACTTTGGCGCCACGGCGCGCAAATTCCAGCGCATGCTCTCGTCCAATCCCTCGACCTGCACCAGTGATGAGGACAACTTTGTCCTTTACGTTGATCACGGCCTCTTAAGGATTCCGGCCATATTTCCTTCCTCTCTCCAAGCCGCGGTAATCCTGAAATATGGTCTTGACCCCTTGCCGTAAGGGCCATTTTGCACACTTTTAGGATCGCGTTTGCCTTCGTTGTTGTAATAACCGGGCGTGCACGATTCCTGAAAATCTGATGCAAACCTCGATACTGCAATAATCTCCTCGACCCATTTATCTTCTGATTCCCTCGAAGCTTCAATCGAAGAGAGCTGCTCTTTTTCACATTGCTTCAGCATGTATCCGATATGTTGTGAGGTTTCGTCCATAGCATGAGGGAAATTCGTAGTGAATCCGGCTTGTGAATTGCTGATGATGAAAAGGTTCGGGAATCCGTTAGTCATTACGCCATGCAATGTGCGCATCCCATCAGCCCATTTTTCACTCAACGTCACGCCATGCCTGCCCGTAACGTCATAACCGGAGCGACGAACATAGGAAGTTCCTACCTCAAAGCCAGTTGCGAATATGATGCAATCAACCTCATATTCTTGACCCCAAGCTAAAACGCCGTTTTCGGTAATCCGCTCCACACCCTTCCCGTTCGTGTCTACCAATTCCACGCTAGGGCGGTTGAAAGTTTGAAGGTAGCTGTCGTGGAAACAGGGACGCTTGCAGAATTGACGATAGTAAGGCTTGAGTGATTCTGCTGTCTTGGAATCTTTAACTAATTCAGCTGCGCGGTTTCTTATTTGTTCCATTTTTTGGAAATCGGCGATTTCCATAAGCTTAGGAACCTCGTCCCAATTGGTGTTCTCACCCCGGTAGTTCGCCATGGAGATTAGGTTGCGTATTATTTCGGTCCAGCCATCTTTGACTAGGTCCTCCTCCACGACGCCCCCAGAACAAAGAATGTTAAAGTTCTCCATGCGCCCCTTCTGCCATCCCGGTTTGAGCTGGGAAGCCCATTGTGGATCGGTTTTTCGGTTAGCACGAATATCTATTGATGATGGCGTACGTTGGAAAACATAAAGCTGCTTTGCTGCCTCACCAACGTGAGGGATACATTGCACTGCCGTAGCCCCGGTGCCAATTATCGCCACACGCTTATTTTTGAGCCCATTTAGCCCGCCGTTTGAGTCGCCGCCTGTATAGCCGTAGTCCCATCGACTCGTGTGAAAAGTATGCCCCCGGAAACTGTTTATTCCCTCGATACCGGGAAGTTTTGGTCGATGCAAAGGACCATTAGACATAATCACAAATCGCGCCCTAAAGTTATCCTCTCTATTAGTCTGGATAATCCACCTTGAAGCGCGCCCGTCCCAATTCAGCGCGGTGACCTCGGTCTCTAGACAAGCGTTTTCGTAGAGGTTGTATTTTTTAGCGATATTCTGACTATGGCTCAATATTTCTGGGGCGTGAGCATATTTTTGACTGGGAACGTAATCGAGTTCCTCCAGCAGAGGCAGGTAAATGTATGCCTCCGTATCACAGGCAGCACCGGGGTAACGATTCCAATACCAAGTACCGCCGAAATCGCCCCCTTTCTCAATGAGTCTTATGTCCTCGAAACCAAGTTCCCGCAGTCTGGCTCCGGCAATCAAACCTCCAAAGCCCCCGCCGATGATGGCGATCTCTACTTCATCGGTCAGGGGCGATCGAGAGGTAGGATGAGCAATGTAGGGGTCGGCTAGGAAAACTGCATACTCTTCCTTAATTTCCTGATATTGCGCATTGGCGTCTGGTCTCAACCGCCTGTCTCTTTCGATTCGATATTTTTCGCGCAAAGCGTCAGGATCAAAACCTAGCTCGTCTTTCGTTGGTATAGCCATACGGGGTCCTCCTTCGGCCAAATACTAGCATCAACCCCAGACATCCGAGGGCTCATTTCTTTAAGGGCTAACGCTCGGTGGCCAAGACATGCTCGCTCCAGTCACCAGCAGACACTCAAACTCTGAAAATGTGGGATCGAAAGTGGAACAATTAAGGAGAAGAGTGGCTTTGAAAGCATAGGTCACGAACTGTCGGCATAAACTGATTGAGCATAATCTAACAGCAACCTTAAGACCCACTCAAGACTACCCCCAATCTATTTATCGTGTGGCCCAAGGGACCGTGAGGGACCTGCTTACCAGAGTCCTCCAATGAGTAGTTTTGGTTAAAAACTGCCCGCCGGTCGGATGTGAATCTGTGGGTCGCTATAAAGGTCTCGCTCGCACCGCTGCTCCGAGTTCTCCAAGCCCCTTCGTAATTTTGCCTGCAAGTCCGCCGCCCGCAAAGCTACACTTGCAGCGCCATAGTTCAAGTGAGAAAGCCGTGAAGACAAACCCCAACCATTGGCCAGCTGATGGAACCTTGCGCCGCAAAACCGTACGCCTTGACATTAATGGGAACCATTTCTTAGGAAATCTAGTCGCACCGTCGGCAGGCGAAGGCCCAAGACCACTGATATTAGTTGTTCACAACTACCAAGGACTGAAGGGATTTGACGTAGATGTGGCTGAGTATCTGGCGAGGGTTGGCTACGTGGGCTTAGCTGTTGATATGTACGGCAACGACGTACCAGCGGATAAGCGAGACTTTCCTGAACAAGTCGCAGATGTCGAAAACTTTCAGAAGCGGTGCTTTCAGGCCATGGTCAAGTTGGATCACGATCACAAAGGTTTGCGAGAACTTTTTAATAGCTGGATCGATATAGGTTTATCGGATGAATGGGTCGACGCAGACATTTCCCCATCCGCGATAGGTTATTGCTTTGGTGGCATGGTGGTTATTGAGGCGGTGCGCGGCGGCAGCAATTTAGCTGGGGTTGTTTCATTTCATGGCTTGCTACAAACCGGCGAAGACCCTAGTGCAGCCAACTACGGCGCTGAGCGCCCAGCACTAAAACCCTGCGAAAACAATTACAACACCAATACCGTGATACTGATCGAGAATGGCGCGGACGACCACTTAGTGACGCGTGAAAATCGACAACGGTTTTTCCAAGAAATGGATGCCGCCGGCATCGATTGGAATTTTCACCACCATGCGAAAACGCCTCATGGATTTGCGCTGCCGATGCGACTCGGGCCTCCCGGCAAACTGCATGAAGCAGCTGACCGACGCTCGACCCAAAACATGCTTAGTCTTTTGCGCGAGCTATATCCGCACGTGGAGCAAAATCCGACGTCACCAAACGCTGCAGGCACAAAGATTCCTTGACCGTTTCCCGAACGGTCTTGGTCAGGAAAACCAGCATGTCCTGAGCCTAGCTTTTCTCAAGCTACATGAGTTGTTGAAAATCTAAGCGCGTTCTACTGATCCGAATATGACTCTTAAGCTGCAGGGTGCCTACGGTTCGAAAAAAGGCGCGCGCCTAGAACGGTCATAATCAAGAATCGTGACGCGTTCCATCACACGCCTGTGCGGCCAGAAATCCGCGGTCGCACAATGCTGTACAGCCCTGTTGTCCCACATAGCTACTGACCCCGGTGCCCATCGAAATCGGCAGGTGAATTCAGCGCGTCCAACATTCTCTAAGAGTTCATCTAACAGTTTCGCAGTTTCGAATTCGTCGAGATCATCCTCACCGCAAAAGCCTCGGGTGAATACGCGATTTACGAAGAGGGTTGTGCGGCCCGTCTCAGGATGTGTTCTAGCGACTGGGTGAAATGCGGTCGGTAGCTTGCCATCCATCCGGTGGAAGGGTTGTCCCTCGTGCAACGCAGAAAGAGTCTTGACTCGGGCCTGCGTCTTAGGGTGCAGAGCAGTCCACAACCCATTACAGTCGCAAAAATTAGTGTCTCCACCGATCGGCGGGGCCTCTCGACAAATCAATATAGAACCCATGGGTGGTCGGGATGACCAGGTGGCATCACTGTGCCACTCAGATGCAGCGCCAGGGTATTTCTCATTTGACACAAGACTTAAAACGTCTGGATATTCCTCCGGTGTTGGTATTCCAGAGGGTATGTGATCTCGTTCACCGTGGTGCGCCCCAAGCTCACCGAATCGTTCCGCCAGTTTAATCAAGCCGTCCTTCGTCAGATGGTCTTGGCCTCGAAACATGATGACTTTGCGATCGAGCCAAAGACTTCTCAGGAAAGCTACAACGCCAGGTTCTTGCAGGTCTTGGTCTAAATTGATTCCATGCACTACTGTCCCTATGGATGGAGTGAGAGGCTCAAGCCTCAAATCAAGCCCGCAAACCTTGGCAACACTGTATGCAATTGGTAGATCAGCGCCCGATACTAAGCTTGCGTCTTGGTCTCTTATTCCAAGTGCTGCTGTTGCTCGGTCCTTGGCATCTGGTTGTCTTATTGCCGCCACAACTCCCGTGCGACTAGCGCGAGAAAGTTTCTTTTCCTCTTTGTCCATTTCTTTATACACAGCTGCCCTGTAAATTTCGTGATTAGCAAAGTCTATGTAGCGGCAAGCTCTCCGCGCAAGAAGCCGTACCACTCAACCTCTTTGTAACAACCTGAGCTCTGCAGGTGCATGTATTCGCGAAGCAGTGACGCTTGGTCTGTTATCCACTTATGTCTGATTCGCTATTTGCTCGAACCGATGGCAAGCCAAAATCGCTCGTTGAGATTAATAATACATATCAGTATGAGCAGTCCCAAGCGGACAAGTAGGGGTACCCCTGAGGTGGGATTGATGGTGCGGAGGTTTGGGTTGGGTTTGTCGCGAAATAAAGAAAATCTATTCATACTTCGCGAGGTCAGACAAAAGCAGTACTAGGAGAAAACTATGGTTATCCTGAATCGCTTTGGACCTGCTTGGGGTTCATTTGGCTGTGTTAGCCAGTTCGTACTCAAAATCGAAACCTATCTGCGCATGGCAAATATCGAGTTTCAAACCAAAAGCCTAGGGCTCGAGTTCGGAGAGACCGCCCCAAAAGGCAAACTTCCTTATATCGATCACAACGGTCATAAAATCGCTGACTCCAGTTTTATTATCGAATACCTGAAGCGCAATTTTGGTGACCAGTTAGACGCGAATTTAAGCCTACAAGATAAGGCTAAAGGCCACGCCGTACAGCGTATGGTCGAGGATCATATTTGGTGGTTAATGGCTCAAGAGCGATGGTGGGCGCCAGAGAACCCTTATTGGGATACTCCGGGCTTGCTACGGGGCGCAGAACAGACAATCTATGACGAATTCCAAACTGAGAACCAACGCAAGTGCATTGAGCACGGTATCGGAGCTTTCACACCGGATGAACTGCGCGCTCGCGGCAGGGCCGACATAGACGCGATAGCGGCTTTGCTGGGCGATCAGACCTATCTGCTTGGCCAACAACCCAGTTCTTTTGACACTAGCGTCTATGCATTTTTGTGGCAGATTCTAAATGCGCCTTATGCTTCGGCGTTGAAAGACTCGGCGAGCAGCCACAGCAATCTCGTCGCCTACACAAGACGCATCGAACACCAATTCTTTGCGGACGATCCGATGTCTTTAGCGCGCCAAATCCCCAGCACTTAAACCGGACTTCTGCATAGGGAGACACCAATGCTCGAATCACAGACTCAAGTTGTTGGATCGCTGCAATTTTTGACGCCGCAGACAGAATCATCGTTGTATCGCAATGATAAGGTTCTTATGGTTCGCAACGATCAGGGAAGTTTTGTCAGAGGCGAGGGAGTGGAAACCGAAAAACAGCTGTTGCCGATTTACGATGCCCGACAGTTGCCAAAGGCAGACGCTATGACACTAGACCGCAACGGTTTCGAGCTTGTAGACGCACCGGGGCCCGTCTACGACTTCATGGATCATCGAGAAGTGATTACCGACTACTACCGCGACTGCGAGCGACTGGTAGCACAAATGACGGGGGCCAAGACCTGGGCCTTCGATCACAATATCCGTTCTGTGGAGGGGCAGGCTGCTGGTTTAAAAGTCAAAGGCGGTCAAGACGTACAAGGTCCCGCGCACATTGTTCACGGCGACTACACGCTACGTTCCGCACCTGAAAGACTGCAGCAGTTAGCCAAAGCACCCAGCGTAAACGATACGTTGAGAGCAGTTATTCCGCCGGGCAATGCCCTACTAACTCAAGAGGCAGTGGATCGTGCCTTGGCTGAGGACGGTCGTTTCGCAATTATCAACGTCTGGCGAAACATTGCTGCTGAGCCAGTTGCTACTCATCCGCTGGCGCTGTGCGATGGACAGGTTGTCGAGCCCCAGGACTTGGTGGTGTTTGAAATCCATATGCCTGACCGTATCGGCGAAAACTATTGGTCGAAATATCACGAAAGGCATCGTTTCTATAGCTACCCGGCGATGAATCGCGACGAAGCGCTGTTAATCAAACAATGGGACTCAGCGGGTGCACTAGCACGCAGTGCCGGTCACAACTCAGATCGAAACTCTGGCGGTCCCTGCACGTTTAGCTTCCACAGTGCCTTTATCGACCCAACGACACCTGAAGACGTACCCGATCGTTGGAGTGTCGAAGTTCGCTGCATCGCTATCTACGACTAATCGCGACTCACGGGACCGTGGTGGGGAAGAAGACTAAGCAGAACTGGAAAGCGGCTTTCGGCATGGCGCAGGTTCTCTAGGCATTAGCAAGGCTGAGCTGGAAGAAATGAGATCCGACAAGGCCATAAAAAACGGCGGGTTCAGTGATCGGATATGCCTGCTTGATTTATCTGGCTAAAGCGCAAATCGCTTGTCCAGATTACCAGTACATAACAATACCGCGGGTCCCAAGCAGACAAGTGGGGGTACCACCGGGGTGGAGTCGATGATCTCGGGATTTTTCCCGCGTCAGGCGGGAAAACGCAAAACTCTTACCGATTACAGCACAAGATCTTTAGGGTATTTCTCATCGGGTTATTTTATGGAAATTTTATCTTGCTTAGGTGCCAGTAAATAATGTGATACAAACCATTCCTTACCGTCATTGCATGCAAAGAGTTCCTCACAAGCTAAAAAAAATAACTGCCACCTAACAAACCATTGTTTTGGATTGGGGTAATGCCCCGTAAAAATATCTAAAATAGTTTTCCTATTCCTATAGTGGTTTTGAAGCCAAAGATTACAGGTCTTGGCGTAATGCGAACCATCTATTTTCCAGTTTCGTTCAACTACAAAATCTTCTTCAAAATAAGAAAAAATGTCATGTGAAGGCATAAGACCTGAAGTAAAAAAGTATTTGCTCATCCAATCTGAAGAACCTCTCACCTCATAAGGATAAGGATGATCAAGATGAGTAAAAATGTGCACAAACATCTTGCCATCGGTTAGTAGGTGATTGCCGACTTTTTTGAGTAATTCTCCGTAATTCCGCATATGTTCAAACATTTCGATAGAGATAATTCGATCAAAGGATCCCTCTAAAGATATATCATTCATATCCTGTTTGATTGCTTGAACATTGCTCAAAGATCTTGCTTTAGCAGTGTTCCTAATGAATTCAATTTGGTCGTTGGAATTAGATACAGCTACAAAATTTGAATTTGGGAATTTTTCAGCAGCAAAGAGAGTGAAACTTCCCCAACCACAACCT
>MDTB01031786.1_pt1 | contig 12421 bp, 5 predicted proteins | sample 811161 | NCBI WGS metagenome assembly MDTB01 (sample SAMN05326650, study PRJNA326480) | marine metagenome | isolation source: seawater | place: Mediterranean Sea | collected 2009 | reverse complement strand
TGATAGTAGACATAGAAGATCAAGAGGTTAGTGAGTATATATCAGATCGATTAGGACTTAATAAATCAGTAGAAACAGTAGTTGAAGTATTGAAAAAAGTTCCAATACTAGGTTGGTTAGGTAACGCAATTGGATGGTTATGGAAAACAGTTTACGAAACTGTTACTAACACAGTATCGCCAAACATGACTGCAAAGCTTGGTCTTGGTCTTAATCCACAACAAGTAATATTAGATTTTGGATTAAAATGGGCAAATGGAGGGTATGTAAGTGGCCCATCTCACGCACAGGGGGGAGTAGTTGGCGAGTTGGAAGGTGGTGAATATGTAATGAATAAAAACGCAGTTAGCGCAATAGGAGTTGGGGCTTTAAATTCTTTAAATTATTCCCAAGGTGGAGCCTTACCAAATCTTCTTGAACATGTACCAATGTTAGAACTTGGGCCACCGACTGCCCCAATGAAACAATACAATCTTGAAGCGAATCAAAAATTTTTACAATTACAAGCAGGGGGTTTAGTAGGAGGGTCTTCAGTTTCACTTGAAAATGTAGATACAACTTCTCAAATTTCTGGAACAGGAACATATAGTGGCTACTCTACCTATGGCTCTATGGATACTGTAATAACTGGTACAGGAACAGGTACAGGTACAGGTTCAGGTACAGGTACAGGAACAGGGACAGGTACGGGAACAGGGACAGGTGGAACTGGTTCAATAGATTTAAGTGGAATCTGCGAATGTATGGCTAAAATGGGAGAAACTTTAGGCTCATACATGTTAGATACATTTCAAACTATGGATCAAAGTATAACGTCTATTTTTGATGGTCTTAATGCTTCTTTGGTAGAGTCTCTTAATGTCACTAACGCTAATTTAGCTACTCTGTCCGAAATGACAGGGGCGCAAAATGAAAGTTTAATGACTGTAGTTGAAAATATTAAATCTCAATCAAATGTAATACTAAGTACAAATGAAATAATGGGGGCGTTACTTATAGCAATTGATAGATTAGTACAAGTTTATCAAATTTCTATAATTATCCAAGAAGCCTTAGTAACTTATGCTCTAAAACAAACCAATGCTCTAGATAGGCTAGTTGTTCAAAATCTTGATTTTAATACTAGATTAATTCAAACAATGAGAGAGTTTACTGATGTAATTGGTATGGATTTAATTACAGCAGTAGCAGAATTAGAGGGCGTACTGAGAAGTATGGACGGAGGTATTGTCCAAACTTTAGCAGAAGGATTTCAAAACATAGGTCTTATATTTGAAACTGGAATTGCTAACTTAACTCAGACAATGAACAACATAGTAGCCCAAGTTGCATCTATGTATGTTGCTAGTAAAGGTATGGAGCATGGCCCTAAAATTGGTAAGGCAATCACAGGTAGAGCAGTTTTCAATAAAACAAGAGCAAGATACGAAGTAGGTTCCGCAGTAGGTGGTTACTTAGCAATGAACGCTCTCATGGGTGGTGGTTCAGGAGGTATGTACGGAGGGGGTACAGTAGGACAAGATCCATTAGATGCAAACACAGGGGGTGGTCAGACTAGAGCAATGTATGGGCAAATGGGCGGTGCGGTACTAGGTGCAATAGGTATGGGGGCATTTGGGCCATTAGGAGCTATAGCAGGTGGAATAGCAGGAGAAGCACTAGGATCAGCATTAGGTGGAATTATAGAAGATAACAAAACACTACACGAACTTTTTGGAATAGGAGCTAGAGCAAGATCAAAAGAAACACAAAGACAAATGGAGCAAGACAAAGCATTTATAAAAATGCATAGTCAATTAGAAAAAAGTGTAGCGCAATATCACATGCAATTAAAAAAAGGAAATCAATATTTAAAAGCTGGAAGCACTTACCAAAGGCAGATGATTAGGCTTCAGTCTGATTACGATACATTTGTAGATAAAAATACAGAACAAAATTATAAATATTTAAATTATTTAGAATCATATAATCGAAATCTAAGAATGACAGGAACCGCTATTAGCAGACTTAGAAGTTTAACTGAATCATTCGATCAATCTGTTCAAAGATATTTAGATGCGGCAGAACAAGCAGGAATGGGGCCACTAGAAAAACTTATACTATCTAATGTCAACAATTTTGTAAGGGGGCCACAAAAAATATTTGAAGAATTAATTAATTTATCTAGAGCAGAACAGGAAAGATTAGCTCCTGAAATAGCAATGTATAAGAGCCAAATTTCACAATTGTCTACTTTTCAAGCTCAAGGTGCTACTGCTAAAAATGCATTTAGTGGGTTTTTGTCAGACATTTTTCAAGAATCAATTAATGTTGTAAAAGCGGGGCCAGCAAAAAGTAGCGACTTTGAATATTGGCATAAAACTGGGCCTCTTTATTTTCAAAAAGAAAGACGTACTGATTGGAATGCTTATTATGCAAGAAGAGATGCATATAAAAAAGCATATGACTTTTTAAGAGACGAACCTGCAAGATTAATAAATACTTTAAATGAATCATTAACAAGAGATACAAGTGCATTAAATGAACAAATAAGAGAACAAAAAGAAGCAGAATCTAAATTTGCAAAAGCAAGATTAGGTTTAACTGAAATTGTCCAAGAAAATATACTAGACGAAATAAAAGGAGGATTAGGAATAGACAAAGCTATGGAACATGTACAAGCAGTAGCTAAAGAAATGGAAGAAGCAGGAATTAACGTAGCAAACGTACTGAGCTACTTAAACGGATTAAAAGCAGACGAAACTTTACAAAACGAGTTAAAAGGTTTTCAATCAGAGTTATTTGGTAGTTTAAATTTTAATTATGGAAATTTAACAAATCCTATTCAAGAAGCTGAAAACGTAGGAGAACTTGTTGAAAAATATACAAGCACAAGTGTAACTTTAAGAAAAAATGGAGGTCTTGCAGTCGGCCCATCTCATGAATCTGGAATGCTAGGGTTAAATAAAAACGGAAGTCCATTTCTTTTTGAAGGTGGAGAATTTATAATAAATAAAGATTCCACCCAAAAACTAGGATTACCACTTTTAAATAGTCTAAACAGTTACGGAATAGGTGGAATGGTAGGAGGATCTTCACCCGATGGAGAATCCAAAGTTGAAATGTTGTTACAAGCCTTACTTGACGAAATGAAATCTAAAGAAACTGATCCAGAAATAAACGTGAGTGTCTTTACCGATCTTGAGGGAGAAACGAAAGCTGAAATTACAGAAGTACAAACTGAAATTGAGGAAAGAAAGGAAAGAGGTTACGATTCCTCGCAATACTACTAATGAGTGTCCTACTTGCAACAATTGAATATCCGATAGATTCTGGAACCAAATATTACCTAAGTGATAAAGGTTATTCTGGATCTGTTTGGTGGAGTCCGTACATAACAGATTTTTCTAGGTTTCACTTAAAAACATCAAAAGGTGGATACCTTGATGTTGCGTTTGGAACTTTAAAAATATCAAATCAACCTAACGATCCAAATCATCCATTTTCAGCATCCTCTGGTAATTTTTCAAAAATAATATCTGAAGAAAAATTAATTACAATTGAATTATCATGGCTTGAGCAAAAAGTTCCTTTGTTTAGAGGAACTATGCAATTAAAAAGTATTGATCAAAAAGATTTTAGTTTTGCATTAATGCCTGAATCATTTACAACTGAATTATTATTTAAAACATTAGATACTACTCAAACTATAGTAGATGCCGTAACTTTTGAGACTAAATTGGCAATATCTGGGGTTACATATAATAGTTCAGATGGTTCCACTACTTTTACTGTAACTGCTAATCCTTCAGTTAATTATGTAGCAGGGGATTTTATAGGAATTCATGGAGCAAACCCTTCTACTCTTGATTTTAGTAACTTAGTTATCGCAAGTACCACTACTAGTTCGCCTTATACCATTACAGTTAATAATTTAAATACTTCGGAAATAACTTGGGTTAGTGGGGGTCACATTGGAAAACCAATAAAAATAACATCAAACGACCATCTTCTTGAATCTGGAAACAAGGTTACTTTTGAAAATGTAAAAAGAGGTAGCACGTTTTGGAATCTAAACTATACATACAACAATAGATCTCATAACGATAGTTCGGGTAATGGTAATGAAACAACAGATGAAGATAATGTGTTTTTAGTCTCTTACATAGACAAAGACAATTTTTTCATTCAAAGTTCAAATTTTCAATTTATAGTTTCATCAAATCTTAAAAATAATATTATATCTGGAAATTCAGCAAATTTTGGAACTGCGGATAATGATTCAAGATGCGGAAAACCAGTAGATCGTCCATTTGCTTTTGGACAAGTTACATATGAAACAAAAGTAATACAAAAAAGAGCTAATGTATTTTCAAACCCAAATTTAAGTTTAACTAATAAAAGATTAAATTGTGATATTGACGATGGCGATGGTTCAACTACTGTCAATGATTCAGGTCAAAAAATTGTACAAGTTAAAGATAAAGATTATACAATTACTCAAATTAAATACCATGATGCTGATGAAATACAAATAACTATAAATACTGCAACTCATTTTTTTGAAGTTGGAGATATAATTAAAATAGCAGGAACTACTAATTTTAATAGTACAAATGAAGTTATAACAACTTTAGAAGTTAGCGGAGGTACAACTATAATTAAATGCACACATCCAGAAAATATAACTTCAAGTACCGCAACTGAAACTTCTGGTACTGCATCAAGTGTTTTTAATTTTAATAGAAATGCTCAAATTTTATCTGGAGATACTATTATACTTACTGATTCAGATGGAACTAGTAATCCTACTGTATATACAGTAGAAAATGTAACGGCATCTAATAAAATTACTTTAAATTCAAACTTGTCCAGAAGTTACGTTGACGGAGCAGTAATTTTTAGAAACGCAATAGCAATTCAATCCGATGGAGTAGGGGTTTCAGTCGCTACTACGTTCTCTGGTTTACAAACTATCCCAAATGAACAGGAAATTTTTACATTACAAGCTATAACTGGAGAACCTAGCGTAACTGGAGTAAGTAAACATGGTAAAACTATACTTGAGTTTTTTGCATATGTTTGCACAAGGTTAAAAGATGAATTTGGAAATAATTTAATTCTTGATTCAACAAAAGCTACTGGCACTACCAATTTAAATGTATATGAAGAAACTCAACAAAAGTTATTAGACTTTGGAGGAGCAGTAGCTAAAGGAACTAATCACATTTTTTACATAAGAAAAGATTCAGGGCAAGAAGATGGTAGTGGTAATTTTAGAACAGTCTTGTACTTAATTGACAGAAAGCATGTTCCCACTACTTTTCATACTTTTGATTACTCTAAGATTATACAATCTAAATATAAGATACCACATCCAATTGCTGAGTATGTTACAAGGTTTAATGTAAATGTACCTTATAGTGGGTTAGTGGGAGCAGATTCAGTATCTAGATTAGTGCAGGAAGAAAAAAGTGTTACTGTTAAATATCTAGATACGGGTAAATATGTAGGAATCACAACTTTTTCAAAAGTTATTTCCGTATTAGAATCTATGGTAGCTGATATATTGGTAATTGATAAAAAACGATATATTACTTTAACTTTGGCTGATCTAAGAGATAATTTAAGAATTGGTGATCGTGTGAAATACACAATGGTAGATGATTATATGACTAATGAGTTTATTATTAGAGAAATTGAATATGATTTTAAAAACTTGCAGACAGTAATAGCTGGAGATGGTACGCTACAGTTGTTAGAATCTGGAGTAGGTGTTGCAGGTTATCAATAGAGGTTAAAAATGGACATAATTATCAAAGACAGGGTTCAGGGAATTACTAGCCAAGAAAGCAACGGAAATGCACTTGGTTACGTTAGCACTTCAAATACTGGATTTTCTACCGCAGGGGCTACTGATGATTTTTCTGATCATCTTTGGATAAGTCAATCAAATGACAATAAAGGTTTTGCAGACGGATCTTTTACTGGAGATAACGCTAGTAATGGTTACTCAATTAATGCTAGGTATGTAGAAAGCGGAATAACCTATACTAGAGATCAGTTAAAAGTAAATCTATTTGCTCATGCTACTGCTTTATTTTTAGGTAACATAACTGCTGATGCTGGTAATTATGTTCAGTTTACAAGTCAAAATATAAAAGGTAATCCTAGACATATACAAACTGATACAACTGCTAGTAATTATAAAGAGACAACATTAAGTGGTCAGTTTGCTAGTGTTATAAACTCAAATAAAATTTCAAGAAGTATTCCAGTTACTACTGGCGAACAAACAATATCTCACTTAACAAAAGATCAAATTGTTCTACCTATAAAAACAGATGAATACAACATTACTAATGTTTCAGGTGTAACTAATACTAGTATTACTTACACTATAGGAAATCATGACATAGTAGTTGGAGATAAAATTACAGTAATTGGTGTTTTAAAAGGTTCAGGTGTTGAGTTAAATTTACCAGAAGAAACTGTTATTACTGCCGTTAGTGCTACTACTGTCACAGTTGCGTTAGCTAGTGGAAGTGTAGCTGGTGATGCAGATCCTTCTAGTGGAAAACTTTTAAACAAAAACCCACAAGGTCAAAGGGCTGATTATTTTCAAGCATCTTCAGTTGCAGATACTACTTATAATATAGGAACTACTGATAACATAACAAAATCTGGAACAAACTACACTTTTACAGTCGGTACTCATGATTATCAAGTTGGAGATTTTGTTGAAATTAAAAACATAAATTCAAACTTTAATGGGGTACATAAAGTAACTGTAATAGGTGGTGGAAATACTACTTTTACAATAGTTATTAGTTCAGAACCTTCTATTCCAGATACACTATCATCCGCTACTGCTCATCTTTATAGAATCGTAGCAGATGAAGTAGCAACTCGTACATATACCACCACTACTACAACTGGTGCTTATGGAGCTAGTGCAACAAATGTAAATTCTGCTAAAAAAGGCTTGTATAGAACCTCTATTTCTTTGAGAATATTTAACGCTTTAAATAGATTTGTAAGAGGGGAATTAACAGAAAGAACCTCTACTTGGGCAAATTTTCCGTATAATTCTCAGACATCATCTTTGTTAATAACTCTTAGAAGTTATGTAAATAGAAAAGGTCAAGAGATAACCCATTTTAAAAAAGATACCGCAGGAACTACTAATCCAACTGGTCGGTTTGTTGATGCATCTAATAATCCAGTTTCAACCGAAAATCATGGTTCTATAAAAGTTGGTAGTTATATAAAAATAACAAACGGAAGCACACTAAAATATTACCAAGTAACTAAAATAATAGGGGATGGAACTACTAGCGACAGTATAACCTTGCAAAAAGGACATGACGGAACAAATGCTACTATGGATTTAGATACTGCTCAAAATTATGCAGTTTCTCAAATATTAAATCCTATTTCTGTAGGAATTGTACGTTCAGGGTTTGCTAAAAACTTTAAAAATGCTAAAATAGGATTGGGTCAAAATTATAAAGACTATTCTTTTAGAAGGCTCTTATCTAATGGTAGTTTACAGTATCAAAATAGAAACGTAGCTAGAATATTTCAAGGGTCAATAATGCACGATGAGGAAAGTGCAACTGAATTACGTCTTTTTGCTGAATCTCAAAGAGCAAAACCTTTTGCAGTATTACTCTTGTCAAATATGAATTTAGAGAATAAAGTAAGTATGTACGCTTATTTTCCAGATTTACCCACAGAAAGATTTAACACTCGTAAAGCTGATTATAAAGAAACCAGCTTTAGATTGCAGGAGGTATTATAATGGCAACTAGAACTTATCCCACCACAGTTATTCCTGCTGATCCATCTGATGCTGATTTTGAATCTGATTTTCGTACAAATACGGAAACTTTATCAACTGCTACTAAAGACATTGACACAGAGGTAAGTAACGCCAGAGGTAATTTAGGAAGTGTAAACTCAAGACTATCTGGAGTTATTACAGTAGATGGTAATTTAGCAGTATCAGCACCAACTGGAGGATTTTGGACAGTAGACACTAACGCAAGCGGTGTTGCTGGTGCTAGTTCGTTTACTGTTTCTGGTGGAAACTACACGGGAACTTATGCGGCAACTAGAGCAGTAAGAATAATTTCAAGTACAACAGTTTATGCACATATTACATCTTCTTCTTTTAGTTCAGCCAGTAATACTACAACAGTAAATATAAATGGAACAATAGGTTCTGGCTCAGTTAGTTCAATCGCATATTCTTCTCAAGAACTTAATAATTTACCTTCTCAGTTAGGAGACACATCAACTCAGGGTACTATTATTAGTGCGGTTAGTAATGCGCTATCTGGTTTAAGTAATATAAATAAATTTTATATTTACGATACTTCTCAAGATAGCGATGGTGGTAGATGGAGATTTACAACCGCAGAACTTTCTTGGCATCAAGAGTTCACTACAAGCGGAGCCACTACTTATAGAAAAAGCAAATCAATGTTTCCTGCAAAAGCTTTACTTGTAGCAAGAAACGATGCTTTTGAAATTTATGATTTAGATGGAGCAACTGTCACTCTTTGGATGGGATTTACAAAAGGTTCTGGTTCCACAGAAAATATGATTGGGCCAACTGATAATTTTGATATAAAAGCGGTAAAAGCGTTAAATGGAAAAATTGTACTAGGTGGAACAGGTAGTGCTTCTGCGGTTTATGTAATAGATTTTATAAGAGATACGGCTTTTAAATACACAACTTCTGATATAAGAGAAACACCTCAAGCTTTATTAGACAGAAATGCAACTGCTACTTACACTAATATAATAGGTTCAGGTGGTACTCAAACTTTAACTCATAATCAAGTTAATGCAATAGCTATGACTTTCTACACCACAACCGCTGTTGATGGTACTAGAAAAGTAATAGAACCTACTATAGCTTTAGCTTCTGAATCTGGTACAGATGTAATATTAGACACGGGTACAATTATCTCACTTTCTGACGCATCTGGTGACGATATTAACGATGTTGCATTTGACAGTCAGTACAACATAATTGCAGTTAATGAAACACAAGCTGAAACTAACGTATATAAATATCCGTATATAGCAGATGACACCACACCTGACGATAGTTATAAAAACAATACAACTCCACCTATAAGGGATAACCCTTCCGGTATACTTGCAATTCTTCAAGATGACCGATTAGCTTTTGCAAGTACAAATGCAATATCTTTAGTAAAACGTAGACCAGTAAATGATGCTGATTTAACTCCAGCAGGAGAGTCTTTATTTTTTAACTCTACTTTCAATACTGGATGGATGATTGGAGATATTAGAGGTGCTTGGTTATCTAGTACAGTAGATGCAGTAGGAACTGGCGCACATGCAGGTGCATTATTAGACAGATCAAATAAAAGTAATAATCTAACTCACACTAATGATGGTACATATACTACTTGTGCTGTAGTAGATACTAATGCCGATTTAAGAGCTTATTCTGCATTTACTTCTAATAGATATTTTACAAGAGCATATGATGCAGATTATGATTTTGATCAAAATACAAGTTTTTCTATAATGTTTTGGATTAAACAAACTGGTGGAAGTGCCGAAGAAACCATTCTTGATCGTGCTTACTATACTGGATCACTTTCGGGGCCATTATATAACGTGGTTGTGACAAGTGCAGGAAAAATTCAATTCAAAATAAGCGATGATGCGACTAATTATGACACTTTTTTGTCAAACGAAGTCATTGACGATGGAGAATGGAGACATGTCGTTTGTGTAGTTGACAGGGATAACGACCATTTGAGAATATATATAAACGGATTACCATCAACTACCGATGGAACGGCTCAAACTGTAAACATAAGTAATTCCCCAAACACTCTTGCAAACAGTAATGCAGTATTGAGACTTGGTTTTAGTGCTTCTGGAACAAACGCATTAACAAATGGAGCATTGGCAAATGTTAGAATTTCAGCAACAAGACCAGTTGCAGAGCAAATAGCTGATATTTATGAAAGTGAAAGAACTTTATACAGACCAAACGCACAAGCAAGTTTAGATGGAACAACTGATTCAACTGCTTCTTCTTTAGCGTATGATTCAACAACTAGAAAATATATTATTTCAAATGCAACTGGTACTTCTACTTTTAAAGATATTGTAAGAATTGCAAACTCAACTACAACTATTGATCAAAACAATGTTGCTATTGACATGGAAAATGATATACTTGTTCATGGTGGTGGATCTACTGCACAAGTTGAAATTCCGTTGCAAAGAGTTAGAGAAGAATTAACAGAAATTGATGGCAGAGTTGCCAGCGCAGAAATTACTGCCGCTCAAAATTTATCAAGTGCAAATTCCCAAGCGTTGTCCTACGCAATAGCTTTGGGGGGATAAGGAGATAAAATGGCATTTGTAAGAACTCCAATAAAAAACGTATCTAATAATTCAGGTTCACCTTCTACTTTATATACAGTCCCTACTGCTAAAACTTCTATTATTATTGGTTGCTTGATGGTTAACAAAACCGCAACCGAAGCAACAATTAATGTTTTTATTGATGCAAAAGAGGGGGCAGGATCGGACGCTTTTCTTTGTCACACATTAAAAGTACCAGAGTTTTCTAGTGTAGAATTATCACTTGGTAAAGTGGTAGTTACACATGATGCAACTGCTGGAGATGTGGTAAAAGCTTATGCTTCAGCCGCTTCTACTTTTGATTTAATAATTTCTGTATTAGAAGGTGTATAATGGCAGGTATTAAAATATTACATGGTGATGGTGGAAATCATCGTCACACAGTTAATACTACAGATGGTGTTGAAAATAATTTTTTATATTTAAATGCAAAAACAATAGGTACTGGTACAGAAACAGTTAATATAGATTCAGACCAAAACTGTTTAATTATGGGGCCAGTTACTTTTAACTGTACATTAGTAGTTAATGGAACATTAAAGGTTATGTAATGTCAAGTATCGTCTACACTCCGTCATCTACCCCCACCAGTCCTTCAGAGGGTGAAGTATATTACGACTCTACTTCTAAAGAGTTAAAAGTTTATGGTACTAATTCTTCCTTTGAAGAATTAGGAGGAGCAGGAACAACAGTAGAACCTCATATAGTCACTAACAAATTACATCCTGCATACCTTGGAAAACTATTAGACGCTACTACTTCCCATTCTGGAGCATACGGCACAGCGCAAGCAGATGGTAGAATGTATTATTATACCGATATTGCTGGTTCAAAACCTATCCACGATCCGAGGATAGGGGCGCATTTTGGGTCACAAAGGCACAAGTTAAAATCACTTCAGTTATTAGAACAGGAAACCGCTACACACGGGCAAAAAGTTTATTCTGTAGATGGTAGAGAATGGATAAGAGCAACTGGAACAGATTTAAGAGCTTACAACGATGCTAATGGTATTTTTTTAGGTCAAGGGTCTGGTACTTCTTTTTTTGAATTTGTGGGATATTTTAGTGATGCTAATTATGCTAATTTTGCCACAACTACTGAACGAGACATTCAAATTAGTGTAGATGGTGGAAGTGCCACAACTAATACTGTATTTAATGTAATTAATGCAACCCCTTTATCTTCAAGATGTGTAGATGCTTGTTCATTTGCTAACTTAGGGTTAGGGCTTAGTTTAGGAATACACACTTTAAAATTAACTGTACCTTCTGCGGAATATTCTAAATTTTACGCTATCGAACTAATCGCTCAAGACACCACTTCTGCAACTACTAGATCACAAGTACAAATTCCTGCACAAACAGTAGTTAGTTTCGGTAAAAAAAGATCTATAAGTGCAGAAACAAAACACTATAATCCTTTTGCATTTAAAACTGATGGTTCTACTGCTTGGACTGCTGGAAATCACAATGGTACATCTTTACCAATAGGAACAGGTTCTTCGCATAATATTGATGTTGCAACTTCTTTAGGATTAGAAAAATGGAAACATAGTAGTAATTATTATTATCCATATAACGGAATGCGAGTTGTTAGGTGGGTAGATGAAAACGGAGCCATTAAAACATCTGTTACTTGTATGCCTCCCAATGCAAAGAGTATTGGTGATTCTTCAATATTGACCAATGCAAATGCCAAGGCGAATGCTTCAGTAGCCAATGATACTTTTTACCCAACTTTTGAAGCTCACACAACATCAGTCAATGAAGATAATCTTCATGAAGTAGCCAAGGCGTTTCATTGGAGAGAGTTTGGTAATGGGGCGGCAAACGGAGGAACAGGCGCAACTTGGGCAGATGCAAGTATGCTTAATGGCGATGACACTATTGCCTATGTGATGGATGATGGATTAACGTCTTTATCTGCTTACGATGTGGCAAAAAGTTCATCATCTGAGTGTATGAAATTTTCAAATGCAAATCGATATAGCTATCACACCTTTATTGGTACTGGT
>MDTB01196462.1_pt1 | contig 12423 bp, 10 predicted proteins | sample 811161 | NCBI WGS metagenome assembly MDTB01 (sample SAMN05326650, study PRJNA326480) | marine metagenome | isolation source: seawater | place: Mediterranean Sea | collected 2009 | reverse complement strand
GAGGCCTCATCCCTCTACTACCTCCTGGTCCCCAGAAAAAATCAAGCATTGGGTCAGATTGATAATTTTGATTGTATTCGCTTTGAATATGAACAACGGCATTAACAGTTTTCTCAGCAGCAAGATTAAAATCCAATGCATTTGGCACAGAAATATTGCTAGGTGCAGTCATTTTAAAGGAGTTTGAAACGGGAACTGCATTAATACTTACATCATTATAATTGTTCTGAAAAGAGTTTTCTGAAAAGAAAAAATTAATCAGAAAAAATGTAAATGCTCCGATTAGAGAGCTAAATATTATTATAGGAATTTTATTATTCATTTTTTAATTTTTATTTAAATTTAATGATGAATACCATCTAAAATTGTCTTTGTGCTGTTAATTATTGTTAAGCAGAATATGCTTACTTTTACGATATATGATTTTTAATTTTTATAAATATCAAGGTACTGGAAATGACTTTATAATAATTGATTGTAGAGACATTAATTATAATTTCTCGATAAATGATATTTCTAAACTATGTGATAGAAAATTTGGAATTGGATCTGATGGTATTATGCTAATCAAAGAACATGCAGAATTTGATTTTGAAATGCAATTTTATAATCCTGATGGAACCATGAGTTTTTGTGGAAATGGAACTAGATGTGCAGTTTTATTTTGCTTTCACAATGGATTGTGTTCCAAAAAAACTAAATTTTTAACTAATGATGGTATTCACCATGGCGAAATTATTGATGCTGAAAATGTTAAAATTGATATTTTAAGTCCAATTAAAGTTAATCAACTTTCAAATGGCGATTTTAAAACCAATACAGGCTCTCCTCACTATGTTAAATTTGTACAAGATTTAAAAGTCTCAAACCTAATAGAACAATGTAAAGCAATAAGATATAGTGATGAATATAAAGAAGATGGAATCAATGTCAATATGGTTGAGGACAAAAAAGGTCTAATTGAGATGAGAACTTATGAAAGAGGAGTAGAAAATGAAACACTTTCTTGTGGTTCTGGAGTTACAGCTGCAGCACTAAGTTTTGCTTCGTTTAGTGATATTAATGATACTGTCAAAGTAAATACTAAGGGTGGGTCGTTAAAGGTTAATTTTGAAAGAGAAAATGGACATTTTAATAAGGTTTATCTCACTGGATCTGCTCATTTTGTTTTTAGAGGAGAATTTAGTTTATGATTATTAATATCCAAAATACGATTGACCCAAAGTTGATTAAACAACTTGACGGAATTGTTTTAAGTGGTTCTAATTTCTATCCTCCACACATTGGCTTACTCATAAGCGGAAAATATTTTTCTTGTTCAGCACGTTCAGTAAAAAAGGCAATTTCTTTTGATAGAGTTTACAAAAAATTCCAAATCAAAAATTTTAAAGTTATTATAGCTGAGTTGAATTTCTCTCCATCAAATTTTGTTGCCAATCAATTATTTACCAATCATGGAGTTTTAGAAGGTTCAAAAACATGTTTAGGTCCTGTTAAAAAAACAATAGAGAACTATTTGAGTCTTAGTTTTGATGCCAATTTCATTTATGAATTTTTACCAATTTTAGAAAAACACCAATTAATAAATGGTTATTTCCAATATGGCTTAGATAAACAAATGATAAAAGGAAAGTACAAACTTAAAAACTATTCTAAGCAAGATGTTTTGAGTTGTATCAAGTATTTACAATTATCCAATGTCAAATAATATTTTTTTAAGAAAACCAATTTTAAGTGATTTAAATCAGTTATTGTTATGGGAAAATGATTTTCAAAAATCATTTCATACAGATCATCCAATATTTTATTCCGTTGATGAAATTCAAAACTTTTTAATTTCAGATCACGACCTTTTATCAAAAGGACAACTGAGGTATATTATAGTAGCCAACGAAATACCAGTTGGATGTATTGATTTGTATAGTTACGACTTAGTAAATTCAAGAGCAGGGGTAGGTATATTTATTGATTCAAAATTTAGACTTAATGGTTACGCTTCTAAATCATTAAAAATACTAAAATCTGTTGCTAATCAAGAATATTTGATTTCGAGTTTATATGCTGAAATAATGGCCAGTAACTCTTTAAGTATTAGAATTTTTGAAAAAAATGGGTTTATTAAAAATGGTAAAAAACAAAATTGGATAAGACAACAGGACTCTTTTGAGGATGTTTATTTTTATCAAATTTTATTATAATCAATTCATTCATAACTTGCTCATATCAAAGCGATTCCTTATTGTTGTAGACCAAATTTATAAACATGATCAAGTACCTCTTAATATCAATTTTTTTAATAAAAATATTTTCATTTAATGCTCAAAATCCCAAAATAGATTTTGTTGAGTACAACTTAAAAAATGGCTTAAAGGTTATCTTACATGAGAATCATAAGACTCCAATTGTAGCAGTTTCAGTGATGTATCATGTTGGTGCAAAAAATGAAAACCCTGAAAGAACTGGCTTTGCGCACTTTTTTGAGCATTTGCTTTTTGAAGGGTCAGAAAATATTGAAAGAGGTGAGTTTTTTAAATACATTGAAAATGCTGGCGGCACTAATAATGCCAATACTTCAAATGACAGAACTTTTTACTATGAAGTTCTCCCATCAAATCAATTAGAATTAGGTCTTTGGCTAGAGTCTGAGCGACTAATGCATGCTAAAATTGACACAATTGGAGTTGAGACTCAAAATGAAGTAGTTAAAGAAGAAAAAAGGTTAAGAATAGATAACCAGCCTTATGGTAGTTTCCTTGCTGAAATGAACAAACGTGCCTTTAAAGAGCATCCATATCGCTGGACAACAATTGGGAAAATGGAACATCTTGATGCAGCAACGTTAGATGAATTTATGGATTTTTATCACAAGTTTTATGTTCCTGAAAATGCAATTTTATCAATTGCAGGTGATATTAATATTGCAGAAACTAAAAAATTAATTGAGGCTTATTTTGGACCAATACCAAGAGGTGAAAATAAAATTGAACCTGTTTCTATAATAGAACCTCCCTTAGCAAACGAAATTAGAGACACGGTGTATGACAATATTCAACTTCCCGGTGTTATGATGGCCTACAGAATACCAGAAGCGGGTACTGAAGATTTTTATGCGATTGAATTAATGTCAATGATACTTTCTAAAGGAGAGAGCTCTAGGTTAAATAAAAAATGTGTTGAAAAAACAGAGTCAGCAATGTATGTAGGCGCCTTTCCGTTTGACTCTGAAGATCCTGGATTGTCATTTGTTTTTGCAATAGCTAACTCAGATGTTGAGCCTGATAAGTTGGAACTAGAAATCAATGACGAATTTAAAAAAATACAGTCTGAGTTGATTAGCGATAAGGAATATAATAAGGTAAGGAACATGCTAGAAAATGACTTCATATACAACTTCACTTCTATGATAGGAATTGCTGAAGATTTGGCTAACTATGAAATGTACTATGGTGATGCCAATCTAATTAATACTGAATTAGAAAGATATTTAAAGGTCTCAAAAGAAGATATTCAGAGAGTAGCCAATAAATATTTTGTTCCATCTAATAGAGTAGTTCTCTATTACCTTCCAAAAGAAAACGGATAAATAAAAATAAATCATGCAAAATTTTAAATTTTTAAGCTGGGTACTATTAACCCTATCTATTAACTTTTTAAGTGCTCAATCAATTGATCGTTCTAAAGCTCCTGAGCCAGGAAAAGCTCCACCCATTAATTTAGGTGAACCACAAACTTTTCAATTAGAAAATGGTTTAAAAGTATTTTTAGTTGAGGACCACCGTCTTCCTAGTGTTGCAATGAACCTTACAATAGACAAAGACCCTCATATGGAAACTGGACATGTTGGTTTGGCCAGTATGATGGGAGATATGATGAGTGCAGGAACATCAACAAGAAGTAAAGCAGAAATTGATGAAGCCATTGATTTTGTTGGTGCTTCCTTATATACTTTTTCTTCAGGGTTTTATTTCTCTTGCTTAACAAAACATACCGAAACTGTTGCTGAAATTGCCAGTGATATTCTTTTAAATCCAGCTTTCCCTGAAGAAGAATTAGAGAAAAAAAGAAAAAGAGAACTTTCAGGTTTAAAATCACTTAAAACAAGTCCGGATGCTATTTCATCTAGAGTTGAAAAAGTATTAAAATATGGAGCTGAACATCCATATGGTCAAATAAACAAAAAAGCTGATATAGAAAATATTTCCATTGAGCTTTGTAAAGAATATTACAATACTTACATCAAACCTAATAATGGTTATTTAGTTATTGTAGGAGACGTTGATTTAAAGTCAGCAAAAGCAATATGTAATAAATATTTTGGTTCTTGGAAATCTGGTGAAGTTCCAAATCATACTTTTAAATTACCAACTCAACCAAAAGGAGTAAATGTCAGTTTTGTTCATAAACCAGGAGCAGTTCAGTCCTTAATTAAGGTTTTTTACCCTGTTGATTTTAAAATAGGTGCTGATAATACCGCTCAAGTTAATGTAATGAGTAATATTTTTGGAGGAGCATTTTCAAGTTACTTAAATGCAAATTTAAGAGAAGATAAAGGATATACTTATGGTTCAAGAGGAAAAGTAAGAAATGATCGATTCGTAGGTAGTTTTAGTTGTTCTGCAAGTGTTAGAAATGAGGTGACCGATAGCTCAGTACAACAAATGTTATTTGAAATGAATAGAATAAAAAATGAGCTAGTTGATTCATCTGATATGGATAGAATTAAAAATAACATGATTGGAGATTTTGCTCTCTCCTTAGAAAATCAACAAACCATAGCCAGATACGCCTTAAATACTGAAAGGTATAATTTGCCTAAAAATTATTACCGAGATATGTTAGACAAGGTACAGAACGTTTCTCTTGAAATGATACAAGAAGCTGCAAATACATTTATTGATCCTGAAAATTGTCACATCTTAGTGGTCGGTAATAAAGATATTGCTGAGAACTTAATTCAATTTGACTCTGATCAAAATATTGATTACTATGATTACAATGCAGAACCAGTCAAGATGGAATACAAGCCATTGCCAGAGGGTTTGACAGCAAAACAAGTGATTAACAACTATTTGATGGCTCAGACTTCAAAAAAGTCAATGGATGAGGTTAAATCAGTTTTCAAGAAAATGAAGTCTTTCAAAAAACAAATTACTGCTGAAATTGAAGCGCAAGGGCAAACTTTTAGTATGCAAATGAATGAGATGTATAAAGCCCCTTCTTGTTATAAGTCTGAAACTGTAGCAATGGGAATGACAGTTCAGTCAAGTGTAATTAATAGTAAAGTTGGTGGAGAACAAAACATGCAGACCGGAAAGAAAACATTTACCGAAGAAGAAAGATTATCTAACTTAAATGAACATAGATTAGATAAAGACCTAAATTATGAAGAGAACGGAGAAGTACTTGTTCTTAAAGCAATTGAAAAAGTAATGGCCGAAGATTGCTATGTGGTTGAAAGAACTGCTGAAAAAGGAGATATAACTACAGACTTTTATGCCATTAGTTCATCACTATTAATTCAATCAATGAAAAAAGAGGATGCTGGTGAAGGAAGAGAACCTATCGTTACAACAATGCAATATTCTGATTATAAAGATTATGACGGATTGCAGATGCCTTCAAAAATAACAATGAATGTTGGAGGTCAAAATATTGAATTGAAAGTAAAATCAATGCAAATCAATGCAAAGTTGAAAGAAAAAGATTTTGTTTGGGAGGAGTAAAGTTATCTCCTCCTTCGATTTCCGCCACCGCCTCTTGAATTATTTCTGTTTCTGTTACGATCTCTGTTTCTATCACTTCCTCTAGACCTGTCTCTTTTTCTTTTCCCACCTCCATCTTGAGTAGCGATTTCAACAACGAAGCTATTGTCATCGTATTCTTTATCTTTTAACCCAGTTAATATTTCGTCGGATAAGGATTTTTCAACCTCAAAAAATGAAAATTCATTATAAAGATCTATCGCACCAACTGATTTGGAAGATAGGTTGGTATTGGAACAAATTAATCTAAGTAAACCTCCTTTATTAAGGCCTTTGTTTTGTCCTAAATTAATAAAAAACCTTTGGTGGTCTTCGTTATTTGACCTTACCTTATTACCAATTTTACTGTTAGAAATGTCTCTTGACTTTTCGTAATATCTCAATAACTGATTGAACTCAATACTGATCATTCTTTTGATTATTTCTTCTTTTGATAAGTCAGTAAAGCTATCATTGATCGAAGGGAAAAGTTCAGTTATTTCATCGTTAATTTTAACATTTTTGATTTTATCAACATATCCTACCAACTGCTGTTCGCATATTTCCTTTCCAGTAGGTAAATTGGCGGTTTTAAATTTAATTTGAATCTTTCTTTCAATTTGCTGAATCTTATTTTGATCTTTATTAGAAACAATTGCTATCGAAACTCCTTTTTTTCCAGCCCTAGCAGTTCTTCCACTTCTATGGGTGTAGCTCTCCACTTCATCTGGAAGATGAAAGTTAATTACGTGAGTAATATCATTAACATCAATTCCTCTGGCTGCAACATCTGTGGCAACTAAAATTTGTAATGTTTTATCTCTAAATTTCTCCATTGCCTTGTCTCTCTGCATTTGAGAAAGATCACCATGTAATGGAGCAGCATTATAGCCTTCTTTGAGCAGTTTATCTGCGATATCTTGAGTTGTTCTTCTTGTTCTGCAAAAAATAAGGCCATATATTTTAGGATGAAAGTCCAAAATTCTTTTTACAGCATTGTAACGCTCTCTTTCTGGAACATTATAATAAATGTGTTCAATATTTTCTGCACCTACATTTTTGCTACCTACAGTTATTTCAATAGGATCATTCATGTATGATTTTGAAATTTTAGCTACTTCTTTGGGCATTGTTGCTGAAAATAACCAAGTCAGTTTTTCATCAGGAGTATGTTCAAGTATACCATCAATCTCTTCTTTGAAACCCATGTTAAGCATTTCATCTGCTTCATCTAAAACAGCATAAGAAACTTTATTTATTTTAATCATTCTTCTTCTAATCATGTCCATCAATCTTCCAGGAGTTGCAACCACAATTTGAGCACCTGATTTGATCTCTCTGGATTGTTTATCCATACTGGCTCCACCATAAATGGTAGCTATTGATAAACCTTTCATATACTTAGAAAAAGATTTAAAATCTTTAGATATTTGAACACACAATTCTCTTGTAGGGGCAATGACTAATCCCTGAACGCTTTTATTTTTTATATCAATTCTTTGAATCATAGGTAATCCAAAGGCAGCTGTTTTACCAGTTCCTGTTTGAGCAAGACCAATTAAATCTCTGTTCTCAATAATTAATTGAAGAATTGCAGCTTCTTGTACTGGAGTAGGAGTAGTAAAACCGAGATCTTCAATTCCTTTTAGTAGATTAGGATTTAATGGTAAATCTGTAAATAGCATTAGTTTAATTTTTCGCGAAGGTAATCTAATTAATTTACTAAGAAGAAAAAAAGTCAAACCTGTAAGCCGGATTCTGTCGAGGCTCACCATTTATCTAGGCTAATCATCACTAATTAGCTCAATCGACCTACCCTCCAAGTTGAGCGAGTAGCTCTTTAGCCGAAGCAACCTTGGTTTATTTGGTCTTTCAGCGCATGAGGTTTACCTTGCTACTAATGTCACCATTAGCACGGTGAGCTCTTACCTCACCTTTTCACCTTTACCATAAAATGGCAGTCTGTTTTCTGTGGCACTTGCTGTATTCATCTTTATGAATCCTTCCCGTTAGGAAGCATGCTACTCTATGCTGTCCGGACTTTCCTCTTGCTAGGCAAGCGATGAACCGGTTTGACTTTATACAAAGTTATCAATCCAATTATTATTAAACAAAAAAAATTGATTTTACATTTAAATAACAATTTGATAAGCAAGTATTGAAATTCCTTTAATTAATTAAAAATATTAATTCAATTTTTTTGTAATAAAAAAACATGAACAATCTGGATTATGAATTAATGAATTATTGGTCTAACATAATTTACAAGGATGTAAATCAATCAAGTATTTCAAAAAATATAAATTCATCACTAGAAAATTTTTCAATTAAAAACCTTTTAGACTCAGAAAATATAAATTTTTATAAATACTGATGACCATGGAATTGATAAGTGGTAATGACATAGAAGATTTTGCTGGAATAAAAAATAAACGCATTAATAGTTGGATAATGCAAATGCTAGGTTTCAAAGATATTAATGCATTCTATAAGCAATATTCAAATAAATCTACCATTGAATTTTTAGAAGGACTTTTAGATGAGTTTAAAATAACAATTAAAATAGATCAAAATGATCTTAAACTTATTCCTAGAAATGGTGGATTTATTACTGTTTCAAATCATCCTTTTGGAGGATGGGATGGAATAATTTTATTGTTTTTGATTTTAAAAATAAGACCTGATTTTAAGCTAATGGGTAATTTTTTATTAGATAAAATTTCACCACTTAAAGATGTAATTATACCTGTTAACCCTTTTAAGGATAACATTTTACCATCCGAAAATATTTCTGGAATTAAAAAGTCAATGAGATTAATAAAAGAAGATTTTCCTTTTGGTTTTTTTCCATCAGGAGAGGTTTCGGCTTTTTCTTTAGAATCTTTAAAAGTTAATGATAAAAAATGGGAATCATCAATAATAAGACTTATTAGAGGATCAAAAAAACCAATAATTCCAATTTATTTCAAGGGAAATAATAGTATTTTATTTAATACAATAGGCTTAATTAATCCGAAATTAAGAAGCGCCATATTAGGAAGGGAATTAATTAAAAAGAAAAATTCAATTGTAGAGGTTAAAATAGGTAAAATTATTTCTCTTAAAGAGCAAGAGGCATTTAAAACCAATACTAGCTATGGAAGATATTTAAGAGCAAGAACTTATGCTCTTGATTCAAATTTAGAAACTAATCATTTTTTTAATTTAAATAGAAAAAAAATTAAAAGAGCAAAAAATATAATCAAACCAATAAATCCCCAAATTATAATAAACGAAATTCAGAACTTAAACGAATCTTCATTATTGTTTTCTTCTAAAGATTTTAAAATTTTCTGTTCTTCTGTTGAAAACATTCCTAATATAATTCTTGAAATAGGCAGACTTAGGGAACAAACTTTCAGATCAGTTGGAGAAGGAAGCAAAAAATCATATGATTTAGATGAATACGATATATACTACAAGCATTTATTTATTTGGGATAATAAAAATAGTAAGCTTGTTGGGTCATACAGGATTGGAGAAGGTGATAAAATTATGTCTAAATATGGCAAAAATGGATTTTATATGAACTCTTTATTTAAAATTAATCCTGAGTTTCATTTCATTTTAAATAGAGGATTAGAAATGGGTAGATCATTTATTTCAAATGAATATCAAAAAAATCCAATAGCTTTATTTCTTCTATGGAAAGGTATATTTTATTATTTGTTAAAAAATGAACAATATCAGTTTTTATTTGGACCTGTTAGTATCAGCAATTCATATACTAAAAAATCGAAAAAAATTTTAGTTGATTTTATTAAAGATAATTTCTTTGACAAAGAACTATCAAAATTAGTTAACCCCAGAAAAGAATTCAAATCAAAACAAAAAGATCCTAATTTTGATTATTCAGATTTTCAAAATTCAGAAATAATTACAATTGATAATTTAATTGCTGAAATTGAGCCTAATCATTTTAAAACACCTATTTTAATTAAAAAATATATCAAACAAAATGCAAAATTTATAGGCTTCAATATAGATCCAAAATTCTCATTTGCATTAGATGGTTTTCTTGTACTAAATATTAAAGATTTAGATTCAAAAATGATAAATAACTTAAGTAAGGAAATAGAAGATCCACAATTAAAAAATAGAATAAAAAAGTTATGGAATGAAGATGTCAGCTGATATTGCCTTGTGGTCAGATAGCTTTTGCTTGTGAGTAATAAAATTAGTGGATGACAATTTTTTATCATGCCATATGTAGTCAATTCTTAAACCAGGAACTTTTCCGATATATGTTCCGCCCATCCCAAATCCTGAATAAGTAAAGGCATCTTTAAGATGTTGATCCATTTTATGGTAGGCGAAGGATACAGGGGTGTCATTCAAATCGCAGCAGATTACTTTTTTATAAGGACTTTTTTTAATTATTGGGGATATTTGTTCGAGTTGTTCAGCTCTTTTTGCAAAACCTAATTTCAGTCGATTGAAAATATCTGGTTTTGGAGCTTTTTCGTGAGGCCATATTGGACTTCCTTTTCCACCTATTATGTTATAATCTGAGTGATTGAACCTAATTGAGCCTAAATGGGTATTGAATATTCTGAGTGTATCCCTACCAATCGATATGTCTGACCAAATGCATTGGTTAGAATTGTCATTTTGAAATTGAATATTTTCTTTATTAATTATTGGAAACTTACTGAATGTAGCTAATCCAAAGTAGGCATTGTCTTTACTTTCATCCGAAAAACTTTCATGATAATATTTGAAGCCTAGTTCATTAATGATTAAGTCTCTTGTTTTAAACTCATTTGATTTATCATAGTAGTACTCTTGAAAACATATCACATCAGGATTTTGTTCTTTTATAAGATCTATGATTTTTTGCTTTACTTCTTTGTTTTCAGTCCAATTGTATAGGTCAAAAAGCCTAACGTTATAACTCATGATATTTACAGACTGATCGCTTTTTTCAGAAAAAGAAATTGGGTTGAGTTGAAATATTCTGCTATGGTGATACATGCCAGCAAGAATGAGCAATAATGAAGGAAGAAAAAATAATTTACGTTTTAGTAACCATAATAAGCATAATAATATATTTAAAATGAGCAAAGGAGTATATGCTAGTCCAGTAAATGCAATCCAAACAGCTCTAGAGGGATCAGATAAATAAGATAAATAGGAGAAAAAAAGTAGTGCATTAAATACTATGGTAAGGTAGGCAAGTAATTTCCCACGTTTACTCATTTTTTTAATCCCAAATTTAAATATTCTTACTGGCATCAAATAAATAGTCTTTTTCTGCTTTAGTTAAGCTATCATATCCAGATGCTTTTATTTTGTCTAGAATAGCGTCTACTTTCTCTTGTCTGGATTTATTTCCATCTTTTGTTTTCTTTACAACAGGTTTTGATTTTTTGTATACAATTTTAATTTTTTTCTTTTTAGATAATGATTCAAAGAAAGAGATTGCTTTGTTGAACCAACTTGAAATATCTTTTCCTCTTCTAATATTAACCACATATAAATAACCCCATATTGCACCACCAAGATGAGCGAAATGAGCGATACCATCTGGATTAGCTAGACCAACAACATCCAAAGTCACCCAAACAAGTGCTAAATATTTCATTTTAATTCTAAGTAGTCCAAACAACATCACTTCGTAGTTAGGTGAGTAGGTAGCAATTCCTACAAATACTGCCATTACAGCAGCAGATGCACCTAACATTGGAATCTCTCCCATGTCACTAAAAAGAGGAAATAAATTATGGGTTATCAAATACATAAGAGCACCACAAAACCCGCCAATAATATAAGTACTTAAGGCAGCTTTTTTCCCTAATAAATCTTCAAACATTCTTGCCGTAAAAAAATATATGAGCATGTTGTTGAAAATATGCCAAAACGAACCATGTAGAAACATATATGTGAAAATGGTCCAGGGCCTTTTTATGAGAGTTATGGGAGAGGAGCTAAAAGTAAAAAAACGTTCCAAATATTCAGGGCTATAATCCCATTTCATTAATGTGAAAACTATGCTGAGAAATAGAAAGAAAACATACACAAAAACATTGATGTATATTATTTTAAGATAGGTACCTCCTGTCCTAAATTGATATTTAAGTTGGTCTAATAACGCCATTAGAAAAAATTAGTTTTTCCTTTTTGCCAATACAGCACCATTAATATTCCTATTAATGCACCACCAAGATGAGCAAAATGTGCCACATTATCTCCTGGATTATTAGAAAATCCTAAATAAAGCTCAATTAGTGCATAACCGACTACAAAATATTTAGCTTTTATCGGAATTGGTGGAAAAAGTAACATCAGTTCAGTATTGGGAAACAAATATCCAAACGCTGCTAACAATCCAAATACAGCCCCAGATGCTCCAATCATTGCAGTATTCATTTTCATAATGAGAGGAACTAAAGAGTCATTGCTATTTAGATCAAGTCCATATTCATTAATGTAGTGTAGAATTTCTCGTTTTTTTTCGAAAACTAAGTCGTTGTATATATTATGGCCATTATCTTTGATAATATACCACTGTTCATTAGAAAGGTAGTCTTTCAAAGCTGAAATTTCAATTTGAATAACTATTTGATGAAGAATAGCTGCACCAAATGCACAGGACATGTAATAGATTAAAAAACGTTGTGGACCCCAGACCCTTTCCAGCTGG
>MDTB01150595.1_pt1 | contig 12423 bp, 18 predicted proteins | sample 811161 | NCBI WGS metagenome assembly MDTB01 (sample SAMN05326650, study PRJNA326480) | marine metagenome | isolation source: seawater | place: Mediterranean Sea | collected 2009 | reverse complement strand
TTAAGCATCTTCTTTCACCAGTTCTTCTAATTTTATATCACCATCATAAATAGCTTTACCAACTATTATACCTTCAACATTATTTAAATTCTTCGCTTTTTTAACATCGTCTATTGATGAAACCCCACCTGATATAATTACAGGACAATTTGATATCTCGGCAACTTTTATTGTTTCATCAAAATTTGGACTTTGTTTCATGCCATCCCTGTTAATATCAGTATAAATCAATCTACTTACGCCATAGTTGTTTACTTCTTTTAAATATTCTAAAGTTAATTGATTGGAGCTTTCTTTCCATCCAGATACTGACAAATATCCATCTTTTACATCTAAACCTAGAGCAATTCTATTTGGAAATTTTTCACATGACTCTTTTAAAAAATTTTTATCTTTAATAGCAGCACTTCCCAGAATCACTTTCTCAACACCAGCATCAGTATATTTTTGAATACTTTCAAAGTTTCTGATACCGCCACCAATTTCTATTTTAAGATCAAATTTAATAACTATTTCTCTTATAATTTCTAGATTTACTGTTTCACCTGTTAAAGCTCCATCCAAATCAACAATATGTAAATTTTTAAAGCCATGATCTTTATATTTCTCAGCTTGATCAATTGGGGATATGTCATACTTAGTTTTCTTGTCAAAATCACCCTTAACCAGCCTTACGCATTTCTTATCCTTAATATCTATAGCTGGAAATACTTTCATTTATAAAATTAAAAAATTATTGATTATTTTAAGTCCGATCTTATCACTTTTCTCTGGGTGAAATTGAGTCCCAAAAATATTTTCTTTTTCAACAGAACAAACAATATTTGATGAATAATCTGTTGTTGCTGAAATCACTTTTTTATCCTCTGGAATAAATTCATAACTGTGAACAAAATACATATGAGAATTATTTTGTACATCCTTAAAAATTTTACTATCTTTTACAATATTGATTTGATTCCAGCCTATATGGGGAAGTTTAAATTTTCCATTTTGATTATCTATTTTTGAAACTTTGCCTGTAATCCATCCTAGTCCCTTCGTTTCGGTTTCTTCATAACCAATATCTGCAAACATTTGTAAACCAACACAAATTCCCAGAAGAGGTTTTCTATTAGCTATTGCAAATTCATTAAGTATATCTGTAAGGCCATCAATATTATTTAAGGCTTCTACACAACTTTTAAATGAGCCCTGGCCTGGTAAAACTACTTTATCACTTGATTTTATCTTATTTAAATCTGAGGTTACTTCTATATTTACTTTATCTTGAGCAACTTCTTTAAAAGAGTTAATTACCGAGCTTATATTACCCGATTTATAATCAACGATTGTGATATTCATTAAAGTTATAAAGAACCTTTTGTAGAAGGAATTGTTTTTTTATTCCTCGGATCTATTTCCAACGCAGTTCTTAGAGACCTTGCTAATCCTTTATAGCAAGACTCTATGATGTGATGACTATTGTCTCCATAAATATTTTCAACATGTAAAGTAATGCCCGCAGCTTGCGAAAATGCTTGAAACCATTCTTTAAAAAGTTCTGTATCCATCTTGCCAAGTTTTTCGACTTTTAAATTTACTTTCCAAATCAAATATGGTCTATTTGAAATATCAATTGCTACACGTGATAAAGTTTCGTCCATGGGAATCATCGCATGAGCATACCTTCTGATACCAACAGATTTTTTTAACGCCTTTTTTAAAGCTTCGCCGATAGCAATACCTGTATCTTCAGTTGTATGGTGTAAATCAATATGAGTGTCGCCTTTAGCTTTTATGTTCATGTCTATCGATGAATGCTTGGATAACTGTTCAAGCATATGATTTAGAAAACCTATTCCGGTGTCAATTTTATACTTCCCTTTGCCATCAATATTAAGATCAACACTAATGCTGGTCTCTTTTGTTTTTCTACTGATTTTGCCTTTACGCTTCATAGTTAAAAGAAGGTATACATATATTATTCAATTATGGCAATAATACTAAACCTAGACTTGAACTATCAGATTTAATATCCATTTATAAGCTATGACAACGATTGTATTAGTAAGAAAAAACAATGAAGTAGTGGTCGCTGGAGACGGACAAGTAAGTATGGGGAATACTGTTGTTAAAAGCACCGCATCAAAAGTCAGAAAAATTGATAAAAGAGATGTAGTTGCAGGTTTTGCTGGATCGACTGCTGATGCATTAACTTTATTTGAGAGATTAGAGGCTAAAATAGAAAAACACGCTGGAAATTTGTCAAGGGCAGCTGTTGAGTTAGCTAAAGATTGGAGAACAGATAAATATTTGAGACGATTAGAAGCGTTGATGGCTATAGGTGATAAAGAAAATAGTTATATAATTTCTGGAACTGGAGATGTTTTAGAGCCTGAAGGTGATGTGATTGGTATCGGTTCAGGAGGAAATTATGCATTGGCAGCAGGAAAGGTTTTAATGGATACAGATATGAGCGCTCAAGAAGTTGCAAAAAAAGCAATAGAAGTCGCTTCTGAAATTTGTGTTTTTACAAATAACAACATAAAAATTGAAAAGATATAATGGAAAAATCTAACGTTACTCCTCTTGTTCATAAAGATAAAGAAAATAAAGAAGATAAAAGTCTAGTAAGCTCATTATCACCTAGAGAAATAGTTTCTGAATTAGATCGTTTTGTAGTTGGTCAAAATAAAGCAAAAAAAGCAGTAGCAGTAGCACTTAGAAATAGATGGAGAAGACAAGCTTTAAAAGGTGAAATGAAAAATGAGGTTTTGCCAAAGAATATTTTAATGATTGGTCCAACTGGAGTTGGAAAAACTGAAATATCAAGAAGACTTTCAAAACTTGCAGAAGCTCCATTCGTTAAAGTTGAGGCTACACGGTTTACAGAGGTTGGTTATGTGGGAAGAGATGTTGAACAAATTGTAAGAGATTTGATTGAGATAGCCATTTCAATGGAAAAAGTGAAAAAAAGGAAAGAGGTTTTTGCTCAAGCACAAAAGCTAGCTGAAGAAAAAGTTCTAGACTCTTTGGTCGGGAAAAAGGCAAGTCTAGCGACGCGTGAAAGTTTTAGAAAAAGATTAAGAAATGGGGACTTAGATAACAATGAAATTGAGATTGCGGTAAATGATACCGGTGGAAATAGTACCTCTTTTGAAATACCAGGAATGCCAGGTGCCAACGTTGGAATGATTAATATTGGCGAAATGTTAGGAAAATCAATGGGTACAAAAGAGAAAAAAAAGAAAATGTCAGTAAAGGAATCTCACGAAATTTTGATAAATGATGAGTCTGATAAACTAATTGAACAAGATAAAATTATTAAAACAGCTAAAATTTCTACGGAAAATAATGGAATAGTATTTCTTGACGAAATTGATAAAATATCTGGAAGAACTGACAGAGTTGGAGGAGATGTTTCAAGAGAAGGTGTACAGAGAGATTTATTACCACTTATAGAGGGTACGACAGTAAATACTAAATATGGACCTATAAAAACTGATCACATTCTCTTTATTGCCTCTGGGGCTTTCCAACTCGCGAAACCATCAGACTTATTACCTGAGTTACAAGGGAGGCTTCCAATAAGAGTCGAGTTAGAGGCCTTAACAAGTAAAGATTTTAAAAGAATATTAAAAGAGCCTGACTTTAGTTTAATCAAGCAGTACATAGCTTTATTAAAAACTGAAAATATTGATCTTGAATTTTCAGAAGATGGGATAGATACCATAGCTAATATTGCCTCCGAGGTAAACGCTACAGTTGAGAATATTGGTGCAAGAAGACTACATACCATTATTGAAAAAATTTTAGATGAAATAAGCTTTACTGCTACAGATAGATCTGGAGAGAAAATTATAATTAATAAAGAATACATTAATAAAAACTTAGACAACCTAGTTAAAGATACAGACTTGTCAAAATTTATTTTATAATTTTTTTTTTAAAAAAATATAAAAAGCACCACTTCCACCATCTTCAAAGGATGCTTCTCTTATATCAGTAATCAAGCTCATTAATTCTTTACTGGTTCTTACATAATCCGGAACGGAATACTTTAAAATACCTAAATCTTTTGAGATAAAAGGATCATTTTTGTTATTGGAGTGAAGACCTTTGCCTGTAACGATAATTAATTTTGCTACTTGTTTATCATAAGCTTCGACAATTAGTTCTTTAATTTTTTGATTTGCATTTTCTAAAGAAAACCCATGTAAATCAAATCTCATGTTTTTGATTTTATTATTTTTTTTAAGATCTAAATCTTTATTGGATAAGTTCTCTTTATTTGTTAAAAAATTCTCCCAATCTTTTTTATCTTTATCTGAAATCTTACTATTCAATTATGTTAAAATATCGACTAATTGCCAATTTGGATTTGTTGATCTTGTATCTCTAGAAAAGACCCATGTATCATATATTTTTTTAATTTTATCAGGTGAACCTGATATAATTTTTTTATCTTTGTCTTTAATACATGTAATTATTTCCCCTACAAAATCTACTGTAACATTCAAGATGCTATTTATCTTTTTATGCTCTTTAATGTGTGCAGAATTTATTCCTATAAAAGTAATTTCTGCAAAGTGACCTTTGCTATTTCTTTCTTTAAGCGCCTCATTAAAATTATCACTAATTTTTTTGCTTAACAATGGAATGCTTTTTATAAGTTTATTATCATTATCACTGAAATCTGTAATAATAGTCTCGTATGCTATTTTAGCACCTTTTAAAAATTCTTGTTGAGCATTTTCATCAAAACTTTGATTTTGTTTAACCTGAACTTTTGGTTTCATATTTTTTAGAACTTCTTCAAATTGGGGTGCGGGTTTACCCTCGAAACCTGTTCTTTTACCTAATATCCCTCTTAATCTTAAAAAAATGAACCCTGCAATCATTGCAAGTAAGATTATGTCTATATATTCAAAACTATAATTCATAATACTAATTTAATTACTATGTTGATTAATTTCAACTAGCAATTACATTAAAGACAAATGAACACAGTTTTAATAACCATAGTTTTAATTCCAGTAATCGAGATATATCTGTTTATCAAAATAGGTTCTCAAATTGGAGCATTTAACACCATTTCATTGATATTTATTACTGCTTTAGTGGGAGTTGTATATGCTAGGTACGAAGGTTTAAACACCTTGAGATCCGGATTTTCACAATTAATTAAAAATGAGTTACCAGCTAAAGAAATTATATCGGGTGCTTCTATTGCTTTTGGAGCTTTTCTTTTAATTATACCGGGTTTTGCTACTGACGCTATTGGCTTTTTATTAATTTTCCCCATAACAAGAAAATTAATTTTTGGAAAGCTATTTAAAAAATTTAAAAGAAAAAAAACTTCAAATAATAACTATATAGACGGGGAATTTGAGGAGATTGAAGAAGACAATGACCGAAAATTATAAGATTTTAGGAAAATATATTAAGGACATGTCAAGTGAGACTCCTAATATTGAAACATATTTATTTGTTAAGGATTATATATCAAAGTATCAACTGAATATAGATATAACATCCAAAGCAATAAAAAATAAACTTATTGAAATAAATACGACACTTAAATTTGAAGACAAAGGTGAAAATGAAAAAAAATCTTACTTTGAAATAATTTTTTCTACAATAATTAAAGTGAATGATGAAATTAAGGAAAAAAAAGATTTAGAAAAAATAATACTTTGCGATGTTCAAAAAGAAATTTATCTTGATCTGGAAACTTCATTTTTAAATTTACTACATAACTCTGGTTACCCTGGAATTAAATTTGAAAAAAAAATAGATTTTGAAAAACTTTATAACGAGAGGAATAATTAAAAAAAATTTTTTTTAAGATTTATTTTTAAGTATTTGGAGTGCTTTTTTTTTTCATCTAATGTTGGTTGGATAATTTCTTTAAAATAACTAATGCCTGAGTTGTCATTATTTTTCTTTTCAATTTTAATATCTTTAAAATCTAAAGTTGGCTCTTTTTGATCAATTAAATTAACATAAACCTTGGCTAATAAATCGCAATCTACTAGTGCAGTATGGTGAGTTCTTTTAGAGTTATCAATTCTATACCTTTTGCAAAGTGCATCTAAACTAATTGAAGACCCTGGAAATTTATCCCTAGCAAGAACTAGAGTATCTACTACTTCGTTCTTGATTTTTTTTTCGCCAAGTATTCTTAATTCATTATTCAAATGAGATAAATCAAACTCAGCATTGTGAATAACTAATTTTTTATCTTTAATGAAATCTAAAAATTCATGGACTATTTGTTTAAATTCTTTCTTATCAGACAAAAATTCGTCGGTATATCCGTGAACTTCAAGAGCTTTTTCTGAAACTTTTCTTTGTGGATTTAAATAACAATGAAAGTTTTTTTTTGTGGGTATTAAGTTATCTAACTCAATGCATCCAATTTCAACTATTCTATGTCCATCTTTTATAGATAAACCAGTGGTCTCTGTATCTAGTATCACCTCTTTCATTTTTTAATTTCTTTTAAAATATTTTTAATATATTTCGAAACAGTTCTCTTTGTAAAATCGTTTTTAATAATAAAATGAGATTTTTTTTTTTTAAAATCAAGCGGAAGTTGAATTTTTTTAAATTTTTTTAATAATTTAATGTTAAAATTTTTTCGTTTAATCAACCTTTTCATAACTGTCTGTTTTTTTGATTGAACAAATATTAAAATATCACTTTTTTTATTAATTTTATTTTCTAATAAAAGAGGAATATCTAAGATTACGAACTTTTTTTTTTATTTTTTTTAATAAATAATTTCATATTTTTTCTTACTTCCAGGTGAACAATTTCAATGATTTTTTTAAAATTTTTTTTGTTGTTTAATATCGCATTTAAAACTTGTTTTTTATCAATAGGATATGAAGAAAAATATTTAGGTAATTTTTTGTTTAATTTAATGTAAACACTTTTACTATTGTTATATAATTTCGCTACCTCGGCATCAGCATTGAATACTGGATAACCAAATTTTTTTGCTATATACGTTTTTCCCGATCCTATATCGCCTAAAATTCCAATTCTAATCATCAATCAATAATTTTGTTACCTTTTTATTAACTTTTGGATAAATTCCATGCCATAATTTGAAAGCTGAATAAGCTTGATAAATAAACATCATCATTCCATTTTCAGTCTTATTACCTAATTTTTTCCCTATTTTCAAAAAATTGGTTTGTTTGGGATTATAAATTACATCATAAAAAAGTTTATTTTCACCAATCTCAGATAAATCAATTCCTATTTTATCATCTTTTTTTAGACCTATACTTGTAGCATTAATAATAATATCAAAATTGGGGACCTTACCCCAATCTATAACTTTTAGATCTTCAAATAAATTTTTTAAGTTTTCAGCTTTACTTCTTGTTCTGTTGCTCAAAGTAATATCTAAAACTTTTAATTTTTTTAAAGCAAAGATTATTGATGGCACAACTCCACCACTACCCAATATGAATACTTTTTTTTTTTTAACATTAAATTTTAGGTTATTTAGGCTAAATTCAAAACCATCAATATCTGTATTATACCCAAATATCTTATCATTTTTTAAACAAATCGTATTAACAGATTGTGTCTTTTCAGCCTCTAAACTTAATTTATCTAGGTAGGGAATTATCTTGTTTTTAAAAGGTACTGTTACATTAATACCATTTATTTTTTTCTTTTTAATTTTAAAGATTATGTCTTTAAGATTTTTCTCATCCAATTTTCTTTTTTCGTAAATAGCATTGAATTTATTAAGTTTAATCCAATAATTGTGCAATTTAGGAGATAACGAATGTTTGATCGGATTTCCTATTACCAAATATTTTTTCATTTATAGTTACTTAAATAATCTTTAATTTTTTCAACTGGCAAACCCATAATTGTATTTTTATTACCTTCAATATTTGAAAATAAATTTTTGCCCTCACCTTCAATTTGATAAACATTATAGGCATATAGAGCTTTATCGGTAATTTTTGATAAATAATCTTTTAAATTTTGCTCCGACATATTTTTCATTGTTAGTACAGCTTTATCAGTGTACTTCCAAATCATAGCCCCATTTTTTGAAATACAAACCGAACTAACTAAATTATGTTTTTTCCCATTTAACTTTTTGAGAATATTCATTGCTTCTTCTCTATTATTTGGTTTAGATATTAGTTCTCCATCTAAATCAATTACACTATCTGCTCCTAAAACTAAAATATCATTTTTTTTTGAACTTACTTTATTTGCTTTAAGTTCAGCTAGACTTTGTGCGATAGTTTCTGGAGATGCTTTTTCTTTTAGTAGGCTTTTTTTAATAATATCTTCATCTATATTTGATGGTTCAACATCAGTTAAAATGTTATTTTTATCTAGTATTTCTTTTCTTACTTTGCTCTTTGAGGCCAAAATCATTTTAACCATTTTGTTTATATATCTCATATATTTTTATAATAGATGCGGCTGTTTCCTCAACAGATTTTCTTGTAACGTCTATAACGGGCCATTTATATTTTTTAAAAGTGTGTTTAGCTTTTTCCACTTCTTTTTTAATATTTTGAAGATCTGTATAAGATTTATTTTCGGTTTCTTTAAGTGAGTTCATTCTATTTTTTCTTATGTCAACTAGTCTTTCCGGCTCTGTGTTAAGACCTACTACACAAACCATTTTTGGGTTATCTTTTAATACTTTTGGAATAGAGTTTTCGTTTATCAAAGGTATATTTGAGGTTTTAAAACCTTTGTTGGCCAAATAGATCGAGGTAGGTGTTTTACTCGTTCTACTTACGCCCAGTAAAATTATTTCTGATTTATTTATTTCTTTGAGGAGATTTCCATCGTCATGATTCATGGTAAATTGAATAGCTGCAATTCTTTTATAGTATTCATCGTTAAGAACATGTTGTCCACTTGGTTGGTGTGATGCTTTTTGATTTAATAGTTTTGAAAAACTTAATATAAGATCACCTAGCACGCCAAAACAAGGAATCTTTTTTTCGTTGCTCGTGTTAGCTAAATGTTTGGCTAAATCACTATCAACTATAGAGTATAAAATTATAGAATTTGAATCCTTTTCTGCGCTTGATAAAATTTTAAAAATTTGATTTTTTGTTCTAGTAAATGAATAAGTGTGTATTTTATAATCTATATTTTTAAATTGAGCTTTAATAGCGAGAAAAATTCTATCTAGTGTCTCGCCGGTTGAATCTGATATTAGATAAATTTGATATGTATTATTCATGTATAAAAGATTAATAACTTTTTAATTTTTAAATCATATTAAGTATATTTGTTATTTTAAAATTTATGTTGTAAAACTAAGCATTTATTAACAATATTAAACATCTGTATAAACTATTTATCAATTTCTGTGTTTTATTAATAAGCTTCAATTTTTCATATATATTTAACCAATATTAGGATTTAGATGTTAACAAATTGTTTATAAAATGTTAGTAAAATTTAATCACCACAAATCACAAGTTATACTAATAATACAATCTAATATATCTATTAATTAATATGACACCAATAAGAGAAGTAATTTTAAATAAGAAAACAACAATTAATCCAATATGGATAATGAGGCAAGCAGGAAGATATCTTCCAGAATTTAGAGAAATTAGAAAACAAAATACAGATTTCATCAAATTGTGTCTTAATCAACATTTATCTTCTAAAATAACACTTCAGCCTTTAAAAAGATTTGAATTAGATGCTGCTATAATTTTTTCTGATATTTTAATGTTACCTTATGGATTAGGCCAGAAAGTTGAATTTAAAAAGAATTTCGGTCCATTATTAGGGGAATTAAATTTGAATGAAATTTTAAAATTAAATGAAGTTGATTTTGTAAAAAATATTTATCAAGTTTACGAAGCTTTAAAATTAGTTAGTAGTAACGAAATAGTAAAAAATAAAGATACTATAGGTTTTGTAGGAGCGCCTTGGACCTTATTGGTTTATATGATTAACAAACAATCTCCTAAATTAAAGTTGATAGATAATTTTTTTGATGATGAAACAGTGATTAAGGAAATATTAAATATATTAGATAAATTTTTAAAGATACATATTAAATATCAAGTTGATAATGGAGCTCAAGTTATTCAAATTTTTGATAGCTGGGCTGGACTGTTGAAAAAAAGTGACTTTACTAAATATATCTATAATCCAACTTCATCTTTAGTGGAATTCACTAAATCATTAAATGTTCCTGTTATATGTTTTCCAAGAGGAATTAAAGATTATAAAATGTATTGTAAGATAGTAAAACCCGATGTTATTTGTATTGATTATGAAACTGATCCAGTGCAAATAAGAAAAAATATTACAATACCCGTGCAAGGTGGAATGGATCCTAAGATATTATTATCCGATAAAGATAATTTAAAAAAGGAAGTAAAAAAATATCTAGATATATTCAAAGATCATCCATATATTTTTAATTTAGGGCACGGTGTATTACCTGAGACGGACCCGAATATGATGGATTATCTTGTAAAGATGGTGAAAGATTATTAATGGATAAAAATTTAGAACATCCCCCAATTAAATTTGGTAAAACGGGAGTATTAATTGTAAATCTAGGAACCCCTGACTCGACTAGTTGGCTTGATATAAGAAAATACTTAAAAGAATTCTTATCTGATAAACGTGTTATTGAAGTTAATCCCATAATTTGGCAATTAATTTTAAATATTTTTATTTTAAATTTAAGACCATCTAAAACAGCCAAAGCTTATAAAGAAATATGGATGAAAAATAAAAATATCTCCCCTCTATTGTATTATACACAAAAGCAAAAAGATAAAATTTCGAATTTAATTTCCTCAGAGAATTTGATTGTCGATTTTGCGATGCGTTATGGTAACCCTAGTATTAAAAGTAAAATTAATAAATTACATCAGGAAGGCTGTGAAAATTTAATTATTTTGCCTTTATACCCCCAATATGCTGCTGCTACTACCGCCACTGTGTGTGATGAAGTTTATAGATCATTAATGAACATGAGGTGGCAACCATCCTTAAAAATAATCCCACATTATGAGTCTGATCCTTTATACATTGAAGCTCTAGTAAATTCTATAAATAAAAAAATCAATGATATTAATTGGAAGCCAGACTTAATACTTGCATCATATCATGGCATACCAAAAAAATATTTTGATAAAGGTGATCCTTACCATTGCTACTGTCACAAAACTACAAGATTAATTTCAGAAAAATTTGACTCAATAGAAATTAAAACTACATTTCAATCAAGGTTTGGACCTCAGGAATGGCTTCAACCTTATACGGACAAAACCCTCGAAAATTTACCCAAAGAAGGAAAAAAGAATGTTTTGGCAATATGCCCAGGTTTTTCTTCTGATTGTGTGGAAACATTAGAGGAAATATTAATTCAAGGCAAAGAAAGTTTTATAAACTCAGGTGGAGAAAATTTTGACATGATTCCGTGTTTAAATGATAGTGATGATCATATCATTTTATTAAAATCTTTAATTCAAAGAAGTATTTAGTTTATGAATACTTATCTACTTTTCAAATCACTTCATTTAATATCGGTTATTTCTTGGATGTCTGGTTTATTATATCTACCAAGAATTTTTGTTTATCATGCCCAAAACAATTCTGAAACAGTTACTTCAGAGGTATTTAAAGTTATGGAGAAAAAATTATTTTTTTATATCATGACTCCCGCTATGATTTTATCTTGGTTATTTGGATTACTGTTAATTCATGAAATTGGTTTTGAGCAATTAGGACAAACCTGGATGATCTTGAAACTAGTTTTTGTTATTCTGTTAACAATCTATCATCTTTATCTAGGAAGTATTCTTAATCAATTTAAGCTTAATCTTAATCAACACTCACATAAGTTTTTTCGGTACATTAACGAAATTCCAACAATATTACTGATTTTAATCATATTTGTGGTTATTTTTAAGCCCATCTAGGGTTGAATAATATTAAATAGTATATATATTAGTATTACCTATTAAGTCCTTAATAATTTTTAAATCATGAACATTCAAGAGCTAAAACTTAAATCATCAGAGCAACTCATTACTCAAGCAGAAGAGCTTGGAATTGAAAATGCCAGCACTCTTAGAAAGCAAGAGATTCTTTTTGCTATTTTAAAAAAGGTAGCTGAAAAAGAAGAAATTACCGGAGCTGGAGTACTTCAATTATTACAAGATGGTTTTGGTTTTTTAAGAGCCATGGAGTCGAATTATCTCCCAGGGCCTGATGATATTTATGTTAGTCCAAGCCAGATTAGAAAGTTTGGTTTAAGAACTGGAGACACCGTAGAGGGTCCAGTCAGAGCGCCCAAAGAAGGAGAAAGATATTTTGCCTTGCTTCAAGTCAGTAAAATTAATTTTGAAGAACCAGAAAAATCTCGTCATAAAATAGCATTTGATAACTTAACCC
>MDTB01063575.1_pt1 | contig 12424 bp, 15 predicted proteins | sample 811161 | NCBI WGS metagenome assembly MDTB01 (sample SAMN05326650, study PRJNA326480) | marine metagenome | isolation source: seawater | place: Mediterranean Sea | collected 2009 | reverse complement strand
TATACCCTTTCATGTCTGTTACACCTACCTTAATTTTTTCTCCATTTTCTTTTTTTATGGTCATTCTTTTAAAACCATAGATTACTATTTTTCCTTTCACTATGTTGCCATCATTCAAAGTAACCTCAATTTTGTTTGAAACACTGTGTTTGTATTCTGGCATAAAGGCCTGTGAAAAAGTAAATGAAACTAATAGTAATAATATACAAGTAAATATGTTTCTCATTCTACATTTATTTTATAATTAGTGGTATTTAAATTGTGTTTTATGTTATGATAAAAAAAGTGGCGGAGTATTCCCCTTTATCATTTATCCAAATCTTACCAACCCGGTCCTAAATCTCCCAAAATAAGTCGAATAAAGTCTATAAGCGACCAAATTCCAAAAGCCCCAAACGTTAAAAGTTGAACAACTCCCTGCCAAATATCTCCAAGATAAAATCTGTGAACGCCCAAGGGTCCTAAAAAGGCACACAATATTAAGGCAACAGCTTGAGATGCAACAGCAACTGCTGTTGATGTGGCAGAAGTATTAACTGACGAATCTATAGAAATCTCAGTAGTTGTTTTTTTTACATTTCTTTTGACAGGAAAAGAAGCAAATGCAGAAGTAGTAATTGTTAGTAGTAAGATAGTTAATAATATATGTTTCATTTTTGATGAATTTTATTCACTACAATATAATCAAAAATTAATTATTATGTTTGATTTTTCTATTGTTTTTATATCTAATTTAATTTTCTGAATTATTTTTTTATCTCCTTTTTTGAGAATGATAATTTGAGATGTGATAGGAGGAATGGTTCCTACATTAATACCCAATATTTCAATTGTATTTGTTTTTTGTGTGTCCTCTATTTCAAAATAAATGGGAGTTTCATCAATCTCAATTGTTTTTTCAGTGCCATCATTTATTTTTACTTGAATTACATCTCCGTCTGGAATATTATAATCTTTAATAAAAACCTCATAAGGTTCATTTAGGTTAAATCTAATTATGTTATTAGCTTTTAAATGTATTTCTTGCTGATTGGCAACTATTTTATTTTTTAGTTCAGTTATTTTAGTCTCGATCAATTTTAAAGAATCACCGAAATTCTTAATTACAATTGAACTATTATCAATTTTACGTTCAACTTTTGAAATCTTTTTCTCAATGAAAGTAGTTGAAGTAAGGTTTAAACGTCCATCAATACAGGGTTCCTTGTCGTTAAAATAGCCAGAAAAATCAATATTTAATTTATTTGATTTGAATAATTGGTTCTCGTCAACATTGAATGACACTAAACAAAAATCATCAAAAGTACTATAGTCTGCTTTAGTGTAAACAATTTCCTTTTCTATAAAGTAGATTTGATTATTTACTTTCCTAGTTTCAAGGAGTGATTTTGTCTCAGCCGCACCGCCCCTATCAGAAATAGAATAGCCACTTACTATGCCACCAATTCTAGAAAGATGTATTTCATATGGAAAAACAACAGAGTCAGCTGTCTGTATAATACCTGTAAATGATGTTGACTCAAATTGCCCGAAGGATACTAAAGGAACTATAATCATAAGGAATAGTATCTGCATGAGACAATATTAATGGAATTATCATCTCCCAGGGAATTTTTGAAAGAAAATTTAATTTAAGTTGGATAGAAATCCTTATTTAGTATACATTTTGATAAAATTCCACTTTGGAGACTATAGAAGTTTCCACCCTATAAAAATTATTAGTTTAGAGGTTCAAACGGTTGAAAAGGTATATTCGAGAAATAGTTTATTGCAGTTTTCTAAAAAAAGTGGGGATAATTTAATGAAGTTTTTTCAAGCATAAATCTAACGACATTCCTTCATCCCCACACAGCTAAAACATATACAAAACAAACATAGATAAATTAGTTATCTACAATTTAACATAAAATTCTTTTTAGTGATAGTTAAATAAGAAAAAATGATTCTTTTAAATAAGGTCTGCTAGATTTCAAGTTTAATTTAAAGAAAAGGAATAGGAGGGAATACTCTCAATGTTTATTACATTTCATTTGATTTTTTTCATACTTACCAAACTTTTTTGGGCTTTTTTGAAGAAAATAAAAATACCATTGCAACGTTAACATTATAACATGGATACCGAAAAAATATTGATATAAATTCTTATTAATCATTAGCAGAAGAAATCATATTTTCGGAGGGCCCGTGTAAGTAGAATCCCAACTTTTCCATGGATAAATAGTATTAGTTTTTCCTGAAACTAATCCCCAATTAAATACTCCAATCCGATTTTGTTTAAATAGTGGCAATAATTCTTCAAAAGTATTGCTGTATTCTCTCGCTAAATATTCAGTGCAGAGCAATGGGCGATTGTATTTTTTCAATTCTTTTATTTTTTGTGCTGCTCCTTTTTTATCGCCATAGTCATGATAAGAAATAATATCAGAGTTATTGATAATGAATTGTTCTAACTCTGGGAGGTTTTCATAATCGCCCCAATTAGGAATAGTGGATTCATAAATGCCAGCTGTTATTGGTTGCGATGGATTGATTTCTCTAACCCAATCAAATACCTTTTTAATTAGAGCGAGGGTGAACATTCTTTTTTCAGGATTTTCAGGCTCCATTGCATGTCTATAATATTTTGGAAGCTCATTTTCTGTTAGATTTATTCCTATATTTTTATAAATTTCTATGACCCTTTCTTTAGATACACGTGGTGCTCCATTGTATTGACCGGGTTCGTTGTATAAATCCCAACATAATATTCTAGAATCATGCTTAAACATTTTTACAATTCCTTTAACATAGGGGGCCAAAAAACGGTGCTTTAAGGTATCTGTTAATATTTCGACTCCAGGAGACTTCACCCAGCCTGAATTATGAATATGAGGTATTGGTTCAAGTTGTTTACCCAACTGAGGTTTGGGATGCCACACATCATCAAAAAAGACCAACATTGTTTTTATGCCATACCTTTCACCAATGCCTAGAAACTGATCAATTCTGTTCATAAACCCTAAAGAATCTTGTTGCCATAACAAATCGTGAAGAAAAACACGATGTGTGTTCATTCCAAGGCTAGCAGATAGTTTTAATTCTTTTTCGATGAGTGCTGGATCAAAGGTGTCTTCATGCCAAAACTCGAGTTGATTGATAGAAGAGCTAGTGATAAAATTTGTACCCACTAACCATGGCTGATCTTTATACCATTTGTTTATTTTTTCTTCAGACCACCTTTTTGGTTTGGTCATTTCAACTTTCTGACTACAAGTTAAGATTATGCACAGAACAAAGAGAGAGAAGAAATATTTACAAATGGGTGTTATCATTGTAGAAAATATATTAAGTTAAGTAGTTATTACATCAACCAATTTGTAGGAAGAAACGATAACTTATCTCATTAAAATTTATTATTTCACGCGATTTATAGAATTAAAGTAATCTATTTTTCACTAAGAATAGTTAAAGCTATCATACTCTGTTTTTTTTATTTGGTAGATATTTACCTTTAAATTTCTTAGCAGGGATTGACTTGAAATTGTAAATCGAAAATAGTATCTTTAATAAAAATACCCATGAACAGAAAACAATACCCATGAAAAAAAGTATAAACATTATTTTAAAAGGGGTAGTTTCTATAACTATTGTAAATGTTTGGCTCTTTAGATTCAATAAGAAAACTATCTATCGTGGTGGTGGGGCTGATAATATGATTTCAGAATTTATCGCCTATGGGCTTAGCGAGAACACATTATATATTGTAGGTGCACTTAAAGTTTTGGCAGCTTTAATGCTTTTTTTTGGAATTTTTTTTAAGAAACTTGTTTTTCCTTCTTTGCTAATTATCTCAGTATTAATGATTGGTGCACTTTATTTTCATTTTTCAATTGGTGACCAACTTATAAAATCCCTTCCTGCCTTTCTGATGTTATTTTCATGTATTATTATTTTCTTTTTAGAAAGAAAGAGCAAATCTTAATTTTGAATGTTCCAAAGGGTAAATAAATTAATGAATAAATGATGAGTCAAAAAGGTTGATATTACTTTATCTATTTTCAATATCTTATTTTTCTGTAAACCACTTTGAATACAAATTTATAGTTAAAAAGCTATAATACTAGTTTAAAGGAAATGAATGAATTAAGTTCTTTATCGACCCAGTCAAAAATAGTAATCAATAGTCCTATAGAAAAAACATGGGCAGTATTGTCACTTCCCTCACACCTAGAACACTTTCATCCTTTTTGTCAATCAAATAAAGCTATTAAATGGGATACAAACCAAAAAATAGATGAGCTAAAATATATCAACAGCTTAGTCTACGAGAGGCATTTTTATGACTGGGAAGAAGGGAACGGATTTAAATTATATATCGGCAAAAAAGAAGGTAAAAAATCAAAAGTAGAATGGAGTCTAAAACCCCTTGACAATAAGACACAATTGACTATCAAAGTAACTCCCTATAAATCCTCAAAATTTCCCACCCCTTTTTTAACTCTTTTTATGTTTATCAAGATTTTACCCCAATTAAAAAAATACCTAAATCATGTTAGTCGCGGTTTTAAATACTACTTAGAAACAGGAAAAACAATTCAACTCAATCAATTTGGGACACATCATTGGTTTTCAATATAAGTCAGTTTAGTTTTCGTGATCTGTTTAAAAGTTTTTTTGAGTACGTTTAGCATTTTAGGTTTAATTTAAAACAAATAAATTATGAAACTTTAATATGGGTAATGAATAAACAAATATTATCTGACTTAGTTTTTGCTGAATTTTCGTTTAAAGTGTCACCTTAAAGAAAACTTTTAAATACGTTGCTTTATTCTCATATAATGGACTTTTGAAGAGCAGTTTTCTTAAAACCCTACTATGGATGGTTTTTTATAACACTTGATAATGCAGTAGTTGGTAATTATATTTTAGCTGAAATTATTTACATAAATGTGATTTTAAATGTTTTCACATATCATTAGAAACATTTTATATATTTGGAAAAACTATATCATGAATAAAGTGTTAACAATAATTTTGCTTTTGGTACAACCCTTCCTTTGGAGCCAGAGCGAACTAATGCCCGAAATCAATGATTTTATAGAACAACATAGTGGTTTTGAAGAAAACGATGCGGGAGAAATAACTCCTCTAAATGAGAAAGAAATCAATAAAGTAATCAAATTTAAAATTGAAGCTGAATTTCCACAAGTAGAAATTATTAGAAACATCATCTGGGATTCCTATTCTACATTTGTTAGTCCGTTTAAAAAATATCATTATCATACTTTTATTGTCCAAGTCAAAATGCCTGATGTAGACAGATTTAGATATCTCGACGTTAAATACAATCCTTACAAAAAAGAAGCTGAAACAGATTTTACATGGAATAAAGATCTTGGTGATTTTGAACTGCGTAAGCCTTTTGAAGAAGAAGAAGAGTAATAGATAGCAAATTATAATCTAATAGCGGCTGTAATCTCCAGATGTTTTAGCTTAAGTAATCCACAATGTTTTTCATAGCATGGAAAACAGAATTTTACAAACACGAAGCAAGAGAAAGAATTTGTAATTAATTTATAACTACCATTGGTAAAAAGATGATAAAAGTTATATCGCTATGATTTTTGATATGGCTATGGAAGCATATAAAAACTAATGATTTCTTAAAATTTGGTTGGTCTCACAAAACAAATAAACATTTCAAATGATGAAATGCATTTATTTGAACCTCCTTTTAAAGTTACTAAGCTTGTTCATATCAAAAAAGTTTTTTTCCATTTTTGGATAGTCACTCAAGCTCAATTGCTGTCTTTTGGTTTTTTTGTATATTTCACATTTCTACAAATAAAAATGCTATGAATTTTATTGAAAAATATTATCCCATTTTACTGGCTTTTTTAAGCTTTTTATACTCTATTTATTTGTGGTTTACAGGAAACAAACTTGAGGGCATTTATGTTGGCTTATGGCCTGTAACTATATTAGCTTTTGCTATCACAATCAGACAAAGACGAAGTGATGGTAAAAATATAGGCCAATGAATAATCGAATCATGTTTATTGTTGGGCTAATAATATTTATTATCTATGTTTATTTTTTGTTATCCATCATTCGAAAACAGAACAAAAACGACATAGGTGATAGTTATATTTCTCCAGATTCTAATGACTTCGATGGGATGGGTAACCAAGGTAGAATCCCAAATAAAAAACCTAAAAACAGAGCACTTTAAACAATGGTCTCTATTTAATACTATTTCATTCTATTCATTCAAAAAGCAAACCCCAAGCCAATATTACTGACCAAGAGTCCATTTTGTCCAAGACCAGGTATTTCAGGAATGTCTTCTGTAAACTGTTCTGTGATGCCGTTATAAGTGGATTGGAAGGAGATATCTTCTGGAATATTTCCAAAGCCATAACCCACTTCAAAGCGGAAAAAGAACTTTCCATCGCTTTTGAGCCCAACTTTAACATTAAAAGTATTTAATGCAAGAGGAGCATTCCCAGAGGCTGTATAATTTTGGCCATTTTCTGAATAATTTAAATTTTCGAATTCAATATCGGCATCTAATTTGGAACTACCTAAACCCACAAAAAAACCATTCCCCTTTTCATTTGTATAAATGTTTGCACCAAATTCGGTATAGGTAATAGAAGATTTTGTCTCTTGAATTGTTATTCGGAAATCACTATAATCAACATAAGGCGCAATATGGTTTTGTAATAGTGGCAATACTACTTCTAGTGTTCCACCAGCTAGATTTGGTATACCTAGTTTTGCTCCAATCGAAAATCGTTTTACTTTTTTAATATAATCGTCTTGCGATAGAGAATCTTGAACCTCAATTTGCTGAGCACTCATTTGAATAATACAAGTAAACAGAAAAAAATTAAATAGTTTTGGTTTCATTTTTTAGGTTAGAAATTATTTATTTTTGATGATTCAGTCGGATCCTATCTTTTCTGTTTGCTAGCTCCCATGCCGTATAAAAAACTAGTTTAGTCCTCAAGGCTAATATGTAATAATTAATTTTGTCTGCTGTGTCTGTTGGCTTGTGATAGTCAGCATGTGTACCATTAAAATAGAATATGACAGGAATATTTTTTTTTGCAAAATTGTAATGATCACTTCTAAAATAAAATCGATTAGGATCATTTTTCTCATTGTATTTATAATCAATTTTTAATTGGGTGTATTTTTTATTTGTTGCATCAGAGACAAGATGTAAATCTTGACTGAGTCTATCGCTACCTATTAAATAAATATATTTTGGATCTTTATCTTTTCGTTTCGGATCTAATCGACCAATCATATCTATATTAAGGTTTGCTACAGCATTATCAAGGGGTAGTAGTGGATGTTCAACATAGTATTCGGAGCCTAATAATCCTTTTTCTTCTCCTGTCAAATGTAAAAATACAATTGATCTTTTTGGCCCTTGGCCAGATTCAGATGCCAATTGAAAGGCTTCTGCAATTTCTAAAAGAGCTACATTTCCAGACCCGTCGTCATCTGCACCATTATTGATTTTGCCATTGTGGTTTCCAATATGATCTAAATGAGATGAAAGGATAATATATTCCTCTGGTTTTTCAAAACCTGGGATGATAGCTAATACATTTTCTGTGTTTATTATTTTTTTTTTCAAGGTTAATTCGAAAGGCTGGAAATAATTTTGAGTTCCCATTACAGGAGCTATTTTATGTGTTTGGTAGAATGATCTTAGAAAGTCTACAGCAATTTTTTGACCCCTAGTTCCTGTCTCTCTTCCATCAAAATAATCTGAGGCATAAACATAGAGTAGTTCTTTTAATTCTTGTTCTGTAATACTTTTAGCAAATTTTTCAGGATCGTTTTGGGCCTTTACGAAAAAAAAGATAAAAAGAAACGAGAATAAAATGAAGTTAAATTGTGAGCATTTGAAGAACATATTTTTTGTTTACAATTTATAAAAATTCAAATGCCAAAAACCCACATAGTTCAAATTAATTTTAAATTTATTTAATTAGTATTTTATTCAATCTAATAAGGGATTTATTTATTTTTATTTATAACAAGTAAAATTTCAATGTTACATTTTGATATTTTATCAGTCTTCATACTTACAGCAGTTGGGTTTACACTTGTACCAGGACCAGATACGCTCTATGTTCTCACTCAAAGTGTTACTTCAGGATGGCAAAAAGGGTTCACAACAGCCACGGGTTTAGTCACCGGATTAATTATACACACCCTCAGTGTAGCCTTTGGGCTTGGCTACGTTTTAGAAAGTTTTCCTGCGGTCATTGTCATAATAAAAGTTATTGGGGCTCTATATTTAATCTATCTTGCTTATTTATTGTGGCGACAAAGGCAATCAAAAGGTGTCAATACTATCGTTAAAAAAGAATTCAAAAAGGACTTTACCACAGGATTTATTATGAATTTGACTAATCCTAAAGTAAGTTTGTTTTTTTTGGGATTTTTTCCTGCTTTTCGTTTTCATGATAAATGGTCAATAACCTGTCAATTTCTCCTTTTAGGAGTGCTTTTTATGTTACAAGCTCTCTTAGTTTTTTTTATTGTAGCCTTCTTTTCTGACCGATTTGGTCGGTCATATGTAACTCCAAAAAAACAATTGTATTGGAATAAAATACAAGCCCTGCTTTTGATATTTATAGTCGTAATCTTACTTTTATCTTAAATCATTGCTTTGAGGGAGAAAGTCAAAATCATTGAATGTCCTAGAGATGCACTTCAAGGAACTGATAAGTGGGTAACAACCGCAGATAAAGTCTCCTATTATCAAGCGCTCTTAAAAGTAGGTTTCGATACCCTAGATTGTGTAAGTTTTGTTTCTCCAAAGGCTATTCCACAGATGACAGATGCTGCAGCAGTGATTGACCAGCTTGACCTTAGTGATACAAAAACCAAGCTTTTAGCCATAATTGCCAACTCAAGAGGAGCAAAAGAGGCCAGTTCTCACCAAAAAATCACCTATTTAGGCTACCCCTTTTCAATTTCAGAGAACTTTCAAATCAGAAATACCAACAAGACAATTGAAGAATCAGTAGTTGAATTACAAAAAATTATTGAAATAGCAGAAAAACATGATAAAACGATAGTAGTCTATCTTTCCATGGGCTTCGGAAATCCTTATGGTGACCCATGGAGTATTGAGATAATGGAATCATGGGTGACTATAATGAACTCGTTTGGTATAAAAATTGTTTCACTTTCTGATACCATTGGAATGGCAAAATTAGATACAATTGAAGCGCTATTTTACTATTTATGCGAATCCTATAGCTCTATTGAATTTGGGGCTCACTTTCATACCACAAAGGACTCTTGGTATGAAAAAGTAAATACCGCTTTTTTAGCAGGTTGCAAACGTTTTGATGGAACAATAAAGGGATGGGGAGGCTGTCCAATGGCTCAGAATGAATTGGTTGGCAACATGCCAACAGAACGGCTAATTTCCTATTTTTCTACTCAAAACTGCGAACATGATTTATCGACTCTTGCTTTTGAGTCAGCATATAATCACTCCCATAGAATTTTTATATAAGATACATTCTATCTAAGCTGTCTTGTTAAATAGATTAGGAAATAGAAAGAGCACTGTTTTTCTTCCTATATTTGTATGTAATTAATCATTAATTAATTGCCAATGGATTCCACTAAATTTTTCGGTCAGGGTCTTACATATGAAGACGTATTGCTAGTTCCAAACTATTCAGATGTGTTACCTCGAGAGGTCGATATTCAATCAAAATTCAGTAGAAATATTGGGTTGAATGTGCCTATTGTTTCAGCAGCGATGGATACTGTAACAGAAAGTCGAATGGCCATTGCAATAGCTCGAGAGGGGGGCATAGGGGTGATTCATAAAAACATGTCTATCGAAGAGCAGTCGAACAAAGTGAGAATGGTGAAGCGTTCTGAGTCAGGCATGATTCTAGATCCAGTTACATTGCCTCACACAACAACAATTACTGAAGCTGAGCAAGCAATGAACAAATATAAAATTGGGGGAATCCCAATTGTTGATGAAGCTAAAAAACTGGTTGGAATTGTTACCAACCGTGATCTGCGTTTTGAAAATAAAGATGATCGATCAATCAAAGAGGTCATGACTTCTGAAAATTTAATTACCGTTAAAGAAGGGACATCCCTTCAAGATGCAGAAGCTATTCTGCAAAAACATAAAATTGAAAAATTACCTGTACTCAACTCTAATAATATATTGGCTGGTTTGATCACTTTTAGAGATATTTCGAAGCACTCTAAAAAACCAAATTCAAATAAAGATAGTTTTGGAAGGTTGCGTGTAGCTGCAGCAATTGGTGTTTCAGCAGATGCTTTTGAGCGTGTGAAAAGATTATATGAAGCTGGGGTTGACGCTGTTGTAATAGATACGGCCCACGGCCATTCTAAGGGAGTGGCTAGTGTGTTTAAAGAATTAAAGGAAAGCTTTTCTACACTTGATCTCATTGTGGGTAATATTGCCACTGCTGAAGCGGCAAAATATTTGATAGATCTTGGTGCTGATGCAGTCAAAGTAGGAATTGGTCCAGGTTCTATTTGCACAACAAGAGTTATTGCAGGAGTAGGATTTCCTCAACTTTCTGCCTTAATGGAAGTTTATAAAATGGCTAAAGAAGCTCAAGTCCCTATTATAGCTGATGGAGGTATAAAATATACTGGTGATATTCCTAAAGCAATTGCTGCTGGTGCAGATTCGGTTATGTTAGGGTCTTTATTGGCTGGTACTAAAGAATCGCCAGGCGAGACCATCATTTATGAAGGAAGAAAATACAAAACATACCGAGGCATGGGGTCTGTTGAAGCTATGCGTGGTGGGAGTAAAGATCGTTATTTTCAAGATTCAGAAACTGATATTAGCAAACTTGTGCCAGAAGGCATAGTGGGGCGAGTTCCTTTCAAAGGAAATTTAGAAGAAAGCGTCCATCAATTTGTAGGGGGGTTGAGAGCTGGAATGGGTTATTGTGGAGCTAAAGATATTTCGTCGCTAAAGAATACGGGTCGTTTTGTGAGTATAACAGCGGCCGGATTAAAAGAAAGCCATCCGCATACAGTAAGTATAATTAAAGAAGCTCCGAACTACAGTAGGTAGATTAGGAGTTCACAATTTTTATGGTTTTTTGAAATGTTAAAGACTCAATTCGAATGATATACATTTGTTTTTCTTCCAACTGCACAGGCAACTGAAGGTTTTTGAATTGTTGTATATCAAGATTATATATTAGATTTCCTATGATTGAATAAATTTGAATTTTTCCTGTGCCTTCTAAACCCTTTATATACAGGGTGCCAGCTTCTAGATAAAGTTGAAATTCCGTTTGTAAATTTGTAGCAGTTTTAAGGGGGAGGAATGTTTGCCCTTTGAAAGGAAGGGAAAGTAAATAAAAAATAATGAAATATAATAGATTATGTTTCAAGTAATTATTTTTTCAAAAATACAATAAATAATAGATATTAACAAAATTATTAAAAATTAAATAATTGTATAACAACTAGTTAAATACTTTATTAAGAAAAAAAAAATATGTTGATAAGTAATCTTACAAATAATGACAACCTAAGATTTATACTTATTTGGATAATTGTATTTATTTTGATTTTTGAAAGTTGTCAGAATTTATCTGTACAGGAAGACGTTGTCGCTAGAGTGGCTGATCAATATTTGTATCGTTCAGAATTGGCTGACTTTCTTGGTGAAAACTATACACCACTTGATAGTGTTCAAAGAGTTAACTCTTACATCAATAGCTGGGCTCTTAAGCGTATCCTCTTTGATCAAGCTAAGTTGAACCTGTCAGCATCCGACGAAGTACCCTTAAGAAAGCTTATACAAACCTATGAATATGATTTGTTTAATGCTGCCTATCAAAAGAAGGTACTAAGTGAAAACCTTGATACATTAATTGTCCAATCAGAAATTAAATCTTTTTATGCTAAGGAAAAGAATTTATTCATTCTTAATCAACCCTTCTATCAAATTCGCTATTTGGTAGTACCTTTTGACAATGTTCAAATCAATACCATAAAGCGACTTTTTAAGGAATACAAGGCAGAAGACATAGCTTTTTTAGACTCATTATCGTTTCAATTTACACGTCACAGCTTTAATGATAGCTTATGGATCAACAAAAGAATACTCATGGAAAAACTACCTTTTCTGGATAATGAAAATCTTAAATTATACTTAAAAAAGGGTATTAATTTTGAAGTGGATGAGGCATTAGACTTATATTTGTTTAGATTTAATGATTTCAAAGGTAGTGGAGATACAGCTCCTTTAGATCGTGTCAAACCAACTATAGAAAACATTATTAAGAATCAACGAAAGCAAAATTTTATTAAAAAATTTGAAAAAGAACTTTTACAAGATGCTATTCAAACTAAAAAATATGAGACCTATTAGATATTTTTTTTT
>MDTB01135117.1_pt1 | contig 12425 bp, 9 predicted proteins | sample 811161 | NCBI WGS metagenome assembly MDTB01 (sample SAMN05326650, study PRJNA326480) | marine metagenome | isolation source: seawater | place: Mediterranean Sea | collected 2009 | reverse complement strand
TACTTACAGCTATACCTTTTAATGCTAACACAATGAGTGGTAATACTACTACTGCTACAGCGACTGTGTCAGCAATATCTCCGAGCGCTTTTATTGCTGAAAAGAATGCATTTACTCAAAATCCTCTTGTGCGACTTTATGAAATATACTATCCAGGAGAATTTTATCCACCAAACGCTGCTGGAAATCCTACTGAGGGCGGCACAGGCCGTTCTTGGCCTACCGATTTTCCTATTCGCTTTGCTGATATTCGTGGTGATTTGATATCTGACCTTAATTATAATGTTACCTACGGAGGCACATCATATATTCCTTTTCCTGTAAATATATCCTCACTTGATCAAGGTTCAGATGGTAAGATAAATGAGCTTACGCTCAGCGTATTTAATGTTGATAATATTATTTCTGCATTGATTGAAGACCCTTTTATAGCAGGTAACAATTCAACAAATTCAGTAGTAGGTATAGTTAACGGAGAGTACGTGCATGGTCTAGACCCTCGCACAGTATCACAGTCTCCTTCAGATTTACCTACATCAGTAACTGTAGGAGATCAAACAGGGGTAAATGCTCAATCACTGCTACAAGCACAACGTGATTTAGGACTAGCATATAGCGTTAATACTGTTGGTGTTTACGGAAAATCTAATGCTTCATTTACTAGAAGTGAGACTTTATCGGTAGCAGGCACTTGGGTCGAGGAAAAACTTGATTCTCGTGACTTATTAGGGGCAGCAGTAAGAGTAAAAACAACCTTTGCTAATTTTTTAGATGTTTGGCCAGAGCACAGCACTGTTAAATTTGTTTCATCTAATGTGATAGAGGTCACTAATACTCTTCCTTATCGAGTGGGAGATACTGTTAAATCTTCTACAGGCTCAACTACAGGTGTTATCCTTAAAATAGAAGAAAATCGTTTTTTAGTGCTAGACAATGCTTTAGATGAGTCAACAGCTACAGGAAACTCTATATTTGTAGTAAATTCTGATGCTGACCCAGAATCATTTTTAGAAGATACTTTTAAAATTGATCAGCTAGAGTCACTTACTGATAGTTTAGTAAATTTTGGATTAGTATCGTGGTTGCAGTACTTTAAAACGTCAGTTCCAAAGCGTAAATACTATAAAAACACTTGTCAATGGATTTATAAAGGTGATGAGTGTCAGTACCCTGGACCTAATGGTGGCGCTATTCCAGGAACCTCCCCTATTCTTAATGCCAATACTAATCCGATAGCTGCTGATAATTCAGTAGCTTCAGATGTGTCAGGTGATGTCTGTGGAAAATCTTTACTCTCCTGTCAGTTAAGAAATAATCAAATTCATTTTGGAGGTTTCCCTGCCACAGGTCGGACAATTCCCAAACAATAAAATTTGTATACTTCCTTGGATGCATATTTATGGTCACCTCACAGGTGACTATGCTCTGTGCTGTCATACTCTTAGTTCTCAAGTCCCAGAGGAAGAGAAAACTTATGGTAAAGGACTTTCACCTTTAGAAGCTTTTAACTCAGATTATATGAAGAAAGTGCGACTTGGCATGCTTAAGGGGAAAACTCCTAGCGCTTGTCAGGTATGTGATAAATTCGAAGAGTCTAATAATATAAGCAATAGGATTCAAGTAAACCAGCGTTTTCAACAATATACAAAACTATTCAAACACACTAATAAAGATGGATCAGTTGATAATCCTCCGTTTTACTTAGATATTCGTTTTGGCAATCTATGTAATTTTAAGTGTCGCATGTGCGGTCCTGAAGCATCTTCTTCTTGGTATAAAGATAATCAACAACTTAAAATATTTAAATCAACCTATGACAAAGCAGTATTTGACCCTTGGACAAACAATGAAGATCTTTGGAAAGATATTGATAAGATAAAATCACACATTAAGTTAATATATTTTGCTGGAGGCGAGCCTTTTGTGCAAGAGGGTCACTATAAGCTTTTAGAATTTTTAATTGATAACAAGTGCACAGATATAGATCTTGAGTATAATACTAACTTATCTTATGATTCAAAATTTAAATCTTATGATATTGAAGATCTTTGGAAACACTTTAAGAGCATACAGCTGTGGCCTAGTGTAGATGGTTTTAAGGAACGTGCTGAATACGGAAGAAAAGGTTTAAACTGGGAGTTATTTGAATCGAACTCAGAAAAGTTTTCTTCCTATATTAATACATTTTCAATTGTAAATAATATTTACAGTGTATCTTCAATTCCAGAACTGATTGAGTGGGTTAAAAACCAAAATAAAAGTTTTTATATAACTAATCTTGTTCACCCTTCTAATCAATCTGTCACTATTCTTCCTACTTATTTAAAAGATGAGTTAATCTCAAAATACAAAAACTTATTGTATGAGTTTGATTTAAGCAATGATGAAGCAAGAAATGTTATTAATTGTTTAAAACATTTGAAAAGTGTTGATAATTCTAATTTGAGTAAATCATTTAAAAAACAAAATCAACAACTAGATTCAATACGAAATGAAAGTTTCACTACAACCTACCCTGAGTTTAATAAATGGTACAACAGTATTTAGGTAAAAAACATGATTATGGTATTTTTGACTGCATAAGCCTAATAAAAGATTTTTATAGTCAAGAGTTGGGAATAAATTTTGATTTGCCCACCTATCCTCAATCTAGAGCTTGGATGAAATCTTTTTCTACTGACACTGTAGAAAAACTCGCACTTCAACACGCTAGAAAAGTTAAGTTGACAGAAGCTAAAGATTATGATGTAATGGTTTTTAAGTCAGATAAAACAAACTTAGTAATACATTTTGGACTTTATTTAAGCCCACTTAAAATGTTACACATCGAAGAAGGGGGATTTTCGTGTGTGTCAACTCTTTCAGAATACTGGATGAGTAAGCTGCACATGGTTCTTAGACACAATGAGTTGGTATAAAAAATATGCAGGTTTTCCCTATAAGCATTTAGGAGAAGATCCAATTTCAGGGATAGACTGTTTTAACTTATGTACTCTTATATTTAAACAAGAACTTAATATTGATATTCCTTACAGAACCAAAGATTTTTGTAATATTATTGACGAAGACTGGTACTCAAAAACTCACGAACGTTGGATGGAAATAGCAGCCTCTGAAGAGCATGGATGGGTTAAGGTAAAAGAACCAAAGCTGTATGATGTCATATTAATGAGTTTAGGTGCTACAAATGTAACTAATCATTGTGCTATGTATGTTGATAGAAACAAAATATTACAAACAATGATTGATCGTGATAGTTGGATTGCACCATATGGTAGATACTACCAACAATATACAATAGGAATATATAGATGGAAAAGTTTAGTAAATTAGTAGAAGACATGAATGCTCATGCTATGGCTGATTATCCTCGAGAAGCAGTAGGCATTGTTACTAATGACTTTGAATATATTCGTTGTAAAAATATATCTCCAAGCCCTAAAATAAGTTTCTTGCTTGATCCAGAATCTCTTGTGAAAAATGATGGTAACATATGGGGAATCTTTCACTCTCACCCTGGTGAAGATAATCCTATCCCAAGCAAAGAGGATAAAGTTAGTGCCGCTTTTAATGAGTACAAGTTTTTAGTAGGTTTTAATAAGAAATTTTATATATACTGGTTAAATGAAAAGATTGATGCTCTAATATTTGACGAGTTTAAGGAGAGCCATCTTGAAGGCACAGCTTAAAATACACTCATCTCTTCAAAAGTTTTTTAACGATAGCTCTTATACAGTAGATCTACATACTTATTTTGATGTTATTCCTTATCTCAACTCTATGCATCTAAAATTCAAAAAATATATGTTAGATATCGAGCAGAATGATTACGCAGAGAATGTTTTTATTTTAGATTCAGATTATCGTATAATAGAACCTGACGAAGCTCAAATGAGACGTATTAAAGATAATGAAGTATTATATTTAGTTCCAGGTGTTACAGGTGGCGGAGGTAAACGCGGGGGGATGCTTGCTATGGTTGCGATGATAGGTTTTGCAGCGGCTACAGGAGGTTTAGGCGCGTTTAGTCTTGGAGGAGCGGGGGCAGCTGCAGTAGCTGCACCAGGTGTTGGAGGACCAGCTACTATGATCGGACACTCTGCTGCAAGTGCGGGTGCTGGTGGCGGTCTTTTCAGTGCTTTTTCTTCTATGCCAGGATTCGCTAAAAATATACTTGGAAACATAGCTCTTTCTTTTATATCATCACTATTTACTAAGAAACCAAAAACTATGGAAACTGATACATCTACTCGTGAAAATGGTATGTTTGGATCATTAACTAATACTTCAGAGAGCGGAACCCCAATACCTCTTGTTTATGGACATTTTAGAATTGCAGGACAATTCTTAAGTGGGTATATTGAGTCAGAACAGCATGGAAAAAATGATGTTGTCAACGTAGGAGATAAATTCTCATGAGTAGAAAATTTATAAAATATACTAATGCATCTCTTCCTAGAATTGAAGGAGCAAAAGGCGGAGGTAAAGGAGGATCAGGAGGGCAAACTCCTGCAGAGGCTCCACAATCTCTTTTTGGGACTGATATTTTATTTACAACCGTGGGATTAAGTGAAGGACCTGTATACCGTATTAACGGTAATGGTCCCCAAGATATTGAAATAGCAGATGGATCTATTGACGATTTAGTTTTATTAGATGGTGACGGAGGAGAAGATACTGATAAATTTAAAACTCTCTCTACTACAGGCACTACTACACAAGATCGTTTAGATGTTTTTGGCGAAAACATCATTACCCCTCAAAACTTTGCATCACCAGTTTCCTTAAAAAAGGGTAATTTGGCAGGTGTACCTTCTTCAGGCGTCACCTTGCAAGAGACAAGTTCTCAGTCATGGGACGCACTTAAATTTATATTTCAGATTAACGGTCTTCAAAAAGTTTTAAGCGATGGGGCTATTAAGTCCCACTCTGTTTCTATAAAGATTACTATTTTTCCTGCCGCAGCTGATGGAAGTGACGCAATTACTACTGTTGAGAAAACAATATCTGGCAAAACAAACACAGCTTTTAGATTTAATTTAAGAATTGACATTCCTACAGTCTCTAGAAGTAATAATGGCTATAGGTTTACTATCGAAAAAACTTCAAGTGACAACAGTAGTTCTAAATTTGCAGAAGATATTAGATCTATTGGGTGGTTTGAGATAGAAGAATCCCCACAGGCTTATCCCCGCACTGCAGTAATTGGCTACGCTCTTAAGGCCGTTGACGAGCATCAAGGCGGAGTTCCTACTTTTACTTCTATGGTAAAAGGTTTACTAGTAAAAGTACCGTCAAACTATAATCAACCTATTTTAACTACTGGAGAAATAGATTGGAGAGAGGTTGAACTTAGTGATAGTAGAAGAGCAGGTCATGGGTACTCTCTTCAGTTTTCAGGAGCAGACACAAAGCTAACAGTTCAAAATCCTCAATTATATGTAGGGACTTGGGATGGTACCTTTGTATATTCGTGGACTCAGAATCCTGTTTGGATTATATATGATATTTTAACTAATAAAACATACGGGCTAGGAGTTCCTGAAGAAAATATTGATAAATATAAATTTTTTCAGATAGCGCAGTACTGTGATGCATGTGATGCATCTACTGGTAATTTTATAGGAGTAGATGCTTTAGCAGACGGGTCTTTTAGACACAAGCCAAGAGGTCTGTTTAGCACAGTTAGACAAACTTTAGTAGGAGAACCAGAAGGAACTAAAATTAAAGAGCGCAGATTCACTCTTAACTGCGTTATAGCTGATCAGTCCCAAGCAATGGATACTCTAAATACACTTGCAGCTTCTTTTAGAGGGGCTTTAGTTTATTCTTTAGGAAAAATTACTTTAGCAGTAGACATGCCTGATGAATTTCCTGCTGCGGTATTCACCGAAGCTAATATTAAGCAAGGCTCTTTACAAATATCGGGGAATAAAGAAAGTGATATTATAACAGGTGCAGATGTTAGTTATATAGAGCCTACTAATCATTATAAACGTGAAACAGTAAGGATAGATACTAGAGATAGAAATGACGGTTCAGTTCCTGGTATAGTTGATAATGTAGTAACTTTAGACTTATTTGGTACAACTAGAAGATCTCAAGCGCTAAGATTTGCTCAATATCAAATAGCTTCTTCTACTTTTCAAAGACGTAATATAACTTTTACTACTAGCTCTGATGCACTAAGTTTAGCACCAGGAGATGTGATATCTGTATCTCAACAACAATCAGGTATTGCTTATGGATATAGCGGAAAAACATTCCAAGATTCAAATTTACTACTTCAGTCAGGTAATTCAAATATATATTTAGAGCATTTTACCTCTCCTTCTTTGACCTCTTCTTTATTTAGTAGTAATACAGGGCCTATTGCATTAAGAGTTATCAAGCTAGACTCTGATAGAATTGATTTATATATTCTTAGTAATAGTGACTATACTTTGACAAAAACTGATAATGTTACCACTGGTGTAGATCAAGCACGTGTCAAAGTTATACAAAGATTTAATAAAATTACAAAACAATTTGATAATTATAATACTTTTACTGCCAACAACTTACCAAAAAAAGGTGATTTATGGTCTTTAGGTGAGATTGAAAATCCTGGAAACTACTATACTAATAAAGCAGGCAAACTATTTAAAATTACTAGCTTAAGTAGAGAGCCACAAGACGAAGAGATTACCCTTTCAGGTATTGAGTATATCCCTAATGTTTATGTTGATTCTGATACTTTTATTGATTATACGCCAACAGCCTATACAGATATTTTATCGCCTCTTAGTGTACCCCCCTCTCCTAGTTTAAACTTTAGACCTGTTCCTCGTAGAAACTTAGATGGTTCTATAGTTGTGGACGGAATTATAGAAGAAACCACAGATAGGTTAGGGTACAATCAAGACTTTATAACAGATTTTTTTGTATCAACTCCTGATTCAGATACTATGATCGCTAATGTAACTGGAGGCTCTGCTGGAGCTCTTCAGTTTAAAGTTAGTAATGCTTCTGCTGTAGCTCAAGGAGATGCTCTTGTGACATTATCCGGTAAGAACGGTTTTACTACTCCTGCTGGGGAGATAAAACTGCTATGTACTACTACTACAGTCACAGATACTAACGGAGGAGTTGATGCCGGGAATATTGAGCTAACACTATCTGGTTATGGAGATGTATTTGATGAAAATTTCTTTATGCATGTATCAGAAGTAAATGACGGTAGTGCAGACGCCCCGACATTAAAAGGTGCAGACTTTGTTAGTATTCCTATAAAAGAAAATACCTCTGAACAAAGTCAGTTAAATTTTATCGGATTTGCTCCCTTAATAACTCAACTTAGCAGACAAATTATATCAAGCGATAAAGCTAATCATAAAATTAAAATTGCAAATACAGATACTCTCGGTACAAATTTAAATAGTTTATTGCCAGATACCCCTTTTTACGTAACTATTACTCAACTATTAGATTCTCGAACTTATAATAACACTAGTTTTTATTTAAATGGAGCAGAATCGGTATATGTCACAGAGGGAACTTTAAGTGGGGATGCTGGTACAGTAAATGCTATCGATATAGAGATAGATCCTAGAGATAAAATCTTTACACGTTTTTTTGTAGATGGGATATTAAAAGATAGAAGTAATTATACTTTTACAAGAAATTTTGATTTAGAAGCGAATTCAGCAATATCTTACACTAAACTTAGTGGTGACACAAAATTTAGATTAGAAGCCGATTACATAGCACCTCCTACAATAGAGATTGGAGATAATGTACAAACCTCAGCAGGAAATACTTTTAGTGTAGTTGGGGTGTCTTATGATGTTGCTAGTCCTACTTATAATAGCACTATATCAACAAACTCGATATATAGAATAAACCTTGAAAACGAAGATACTATTAGTATTCCATATTTTTCTTCAGCTATAACAGGTGTTAATACAAATAGAAAACCATCAGCCAACTTATTAGGATCATTCTTTACAAACATTTCTCCAAACCCTGTAGGAACTTTTACTTCTGTAGATGGGGGAGACGTTACTTTTACCTACAACTCTTCAACTTTTCCTGGTAATTTTAGAACTGCTAATAACAGATCGTACACTTTTGAGATTGGCTCCGAGTTTGAAAAAATAACAATGGACGATACTTTATCTGTTCCTAATTTACCTACTGGAGTTACATCTTTAAGAGCTAGAAATAGAAATATATTAGGCAGGTTTTCTCCTTTTGTTACAAAATCTATTACAGTTGAGACTATTCCAATCCAAAAAGTCACTAATCTAAGTATAGTAGAGTCTTTATATAGAGAGCAGACTGGGGGAGTTAATGTACGTGTTACTGTTATATTTGATCATATTACTGGACAAGAAGTAACTGACTACGAAGTATCTTATAGATTGAACTCCATTGAAGCTATTGGAGAAAATGATGGAGGCACTGAGTTAACAACTTTTAATACGGTAAAAATACCAGCTGCAGGTATAGATAATGAGGGCAAGATAAGATTTACTATTTCAGGAGTTAACAGAGGTGAGATATCTCAAAGTAATTCGATAGATGTCAGAGTAACTGCTTTGAATAAAGATATTAGGGGAGCTACTACAATAATCTCTAAAAGTATTTCAGGTAAAACCTCAAAGCCTCAAAATGTTCTAAACTTTACTGGAGGACAGCAGACTGACCAAATAACATTGTTTTGGGAGTATCCTCGTATAAATGAACAGCTCGCAGATTTAGACTTAAAAGAGGTAGTCGTCAGAAGAATACCTGGAGAGGCGTCTTTAACTCTTGAAAACTTTGTCGCAGCTGACCCGTTAATTACCGTTTCATCAGGCACTTCTCGTAAATCAATTCCTATTGATGCATTTGGTCAGTTTACCTATTTAGTTAGGACTAGGGATACGAGCGGTAATTTTTCTGAGGGTGTTACCGGAGTGACTCTTACTACAACACGTCCTAATCGTAACACAGTTATTGCAGCTTTTAATGAAGATTCTCCCTCTGTCGCATTTGCGGGGATTACAAATACAAATAGTATTGAGGATAATTATCCTTCTTTTAACACTTCTAATTCTGGAGGGCTGGTCTTTGCAGATAAAGGTGACGGACACCCGTCGTCATTAGTGGATAACTCTAACGGTTCTTCATCCGGCTACTCACTTGTTGCAGGAGTTCCTACAGATCTAATAGCATCAGGAACTAGCGAGTATATAACTGCTATAAGAGATTTAGGGAGTATACTGACTGGGGCAATTCAAATAGATATAGAAGGTTCACAAGTTATTAAGTCACAATTTAATGATCAAAAAGATGAGATTTTTACAGGGGTAACTGAAGATAGCACCGTTGCTAATGTAGTACATGAAACAGCTTTTGGAGGAATTGGTCATGTACTAGGATTTAGCAACTCAGATTCTAAAGTTAATAACGCACGTTTTGACTCAAATAACCAAACTCTAATATCAGGGCCAGGTATTTTTACCGCTGATGGGGCTAATGCTTTTGTTTACGGTATTTGGAATAACGGTCAATACACTGGTAACGTAATATCTATATCGGCAATCACAAAGGCTTCTCCTGCTGTTGTGACAACAGTAGGGTCTGAGCACGGGTTAGTAAATGGTAACAGAGTTATAATCCACGATGTACAAGGTATGACTGAAATAAATGATAAAGAGCTTTATGTAACCCGAATTGGGGCAACTTCTGTATCACTTTTTACAGATGCTGGTAGAACTACAGCTCTTAATTCTTCTGGTTTTGGAACTTATACTTCTTCTGGAGTTTTAGATCAAGGAGATTATGCAAATGCAAATTCATATGCTTTAGTAGCAGGTGCGATAAATGCTACTGCAATTGAACTTGGAGAATCATTTTTTGCTAATGGAGAAAGCACAGGTTCAAATGCCCTTTCAAATATTACTCTAGGTAAGAGTAATTCTTTTTCATTGGTTAATTTTAAACAATTTTCAGATACAGGCTCTGCTGAAACTTTTGCAGGAGATTTAGGCACTGTAACTACTCAAACGTTTATAAGAACTACTACAGTAGATAACTCATCTCTATTATTTGCGAACGGAAACGTCGATGTAAGAGAGTTTGTAGGAGGCACTGTTAATGAAGGTTTTGTACCCTATGAAGCTGGCTCTCGAACTTTTAGACAGTTCCAAATAAAATTTGTTGTAGACAACAAAGAACCAGAACAATTTGACTTTACAATTGATAAATTTAGATATACAGTAGATAAAGAACAAGTAATTTTTACTGATACTATTACGTATGACGGCGCTCCAAAAACTGTTGATTATTCTAGCGCGGCATTCATAAACAGACCTGTTATTTCATACTCGGTACTAACTCAAGATGATGCGTTATCTAACCCCGTGATTGCTGTAACTACTGCTGCAAGTGCAACTTCTGCTTCTTTTAAATTAATTGCAGCACAGAATGGCAAAGAGTATCTAGCTAACAGTAGTGCTACAGTAATGTTTACTGCATCAGGAGTATAGATGGCATTAATAGATTCAAATACCTTTATAGAACCAACTGCAGGAACCTCTCTAAACTCAGCGAGGTCACAGTTTAATAACTCTTTGAGGTCTCTCTTAACATCCTTTAAATCAACCTCTCCCCCTTCTAGTACAAATATAGTATCAGTAGGTGTTAGCATAGGTGAACAGGATGGTATGTTATTCAGAAGTGCTACCACAAATGCGCTTTATATATCTGACTCAGTGCATAAAAAAGGTGGGCCTATAGGTGGTAATTTTACTCGTGTAGGTATTGGCAATCGTGTTGAGAATGGTATTGCAGCTCTTACTGCAAATATTACTGCAGGCAGTTATGAGATAGGAGAGCTTACTGCTACAGTGTCAGCGGCAGGAGGATTATCAAGTAATGCACGTCTGTATTTAATCGCTGCAAACAACGATACAATGGCTGATGTTGTTGATGTTGGTATCCCTCCAACAAATGGATCTGTAACTAATGCTATGATCGCTTTAAAAGGGGTCACTATCGATCGAATGGAGTTTGCAAAACCTGCTTTTACTCTTGATTCTTTTGATGGTAATGCTGAGTGGGAAGATAATGTAACCCTCAAGCTATCAGGAACAGCTACAAAAAATACCTCATTAGGTATTGGAACACTTAATTCTTCAAATGTTGCTATCGTTCATAGAACTGATGTAGCTCTAGCAACCGCACATACTAAAGCTGCTGACGGTTTACATATGATGACTGCTCCAGGTAATTATGCGAATTTAGCAGTTAAAGTTTTAGCACAAACATCCATAGCTAATGACCCAGATTCTGCTGTTGCTCCACTTTTACCAGCAGGGTCTATAATAGCTTGGGGTGGCGCTGCGGCTCCAGTAGGTTGGTTACAATGTGACGGTGATGTGATAATTAGAGCCACATATGCAGCTCTTTTTGCTGCTATAGGCACAACCTTTGGTGCCGGAAATGGATCAACCACCTTTAGCATACCTGATTTACAGAATAGAATACCATACGGAGCTGATGCTGTAGCACTTGGCACGGCTACTGGTACAGCTATAGCTGCAGCCGGAGCTACATCTACTGCATCACAATCTTTAACCCCTAATACAGGAACTACAGAGCTATCCTCTGGTGCAAAAGACGCGGGATCAACATCAGCTATTAACGTTATAACTATACCGGATCATGCCCATACCTATACTGTACCAGGATTGGCGATTAATTACATAATTAAAACTTAAGGAACTACTAAATGATATATAAAAAATTTAATATAGATGAAATGAATCAACAGATGCTTTTTTGTGAATATAGAGATCTTTCACAAGGTAAGCAGTCACCGCCAATGATACAGCGGGCCTTTCCTCTGGATAAGATTACGGAGGCAGCGCCTGAGATTTTAAAACTAACTGAAGGTGAAGAAATTGGTATGTACTATGAAGATAAAGGAACTATTGAAGTTAAAGAACGTATTTTCTTAACTCATAGAGATTCTTTAGATGATGAAACAGTTGACTTTATTAATGATTTTATCAAACGAGCGTGCATTGATGAAGAGTTTGATGAGCTGTTAAAGCCGCCAACAGTTGATCAACAAGTAGAAGACTTTATCAAAGAATTCTTTGAAGGTGAAGAAGAAGAACCGCTAGAGCAAAAAGACTTTTTAGCTGAGTTTTTTGCAGAGCTTGAAGAAGAGACTGAAACGAAGGAGTAAACGTGGCACTTACAAAAATTACTGGTACTGTTATTACTGCTAATGCTATAGCTAATGTTGCTATGGCTAATAATACTGTTACTCGATCAGGTCATATTTCAAATGCAACTATTGAAATACAGCACCTTGGTGCAACTGCTAATACACGAGTGCTTAACGATGGTATAATATCAAACGTTAATACTGTTACAGCTAATCTTAATAC
>MDTB01130541.1_pt1 | contig 12425 bp, 10 predicted proteins | sample 811161 | NCBI WGS metagenome assembly MDTB01 (sample SAMN05326650, study PRJNA326480) | marine metagenome | isolation source: seawater | place: Mediterranean Sea | collected 2009 | reverse complement strand
GATTAAGGTCATATCGCTATTAATCATAGGATTGTGCTTTAAATATTCTAAGCAGTATGCCCTGAATGTTCCAATATTCGTGAGTCGCCTTTGTGTTTTTGGTCTGTCTTTTTTGGCGTTTTTGAATTCAGTATCGTATTGTTCTAATTCAACTAGTTTTTCGTTTATGTAGGTTTTTAACAGGTCTATTTCTTTGAGTTGTTCAATTTGCTGTTGATCTAGGAAACGTATCGAATTTGCGTCTATAATGATGGAGCGCTTAATTCTTCGTCCATTTGACTCACTCATATTTCGCCAATTTTTAAAAGAATTAGTGATCAGTGCTTGCATTGGAATTGAGGAAATCGTTTGGTCCCAGTTTTCGACTTTTAAAGTCGTAAGGGACAAGTCTTTAACGGTACCATCTGAATTATGGCTTGGGATTTCAATCCAATCACCGACTTGGATTAAATTATTTGCAGATACTTGGATGCCTGCAACTAATCCAAGAATTGAATCTTTAAACACCAAGAGAAGTACAGCCGTTAAAGCCCCTAAGCCAGAAATGAAGAAGACGGGGGACTTATCGAGTATGATGGATAAAATGAAAATGATTCCAAAGAAGTAGCTGATCAGTTTGAGTGCTTGTATAAAACTTTTAGCTGGAAATTTGGAGGTCTTGGAAAGTTTTTGAAGAATATTTAAGGTTAAATTTAAACTGGATTCTGCAATCGCAACAAAAGATAAAACGATTAAAATGCTTATGATCATTTCATTCGTTTTAGAAATGGAATTTTCCAATGAAAATAAGGCTGAATTTGCTAGTTTTAAAACGGAGAAACTGGCTAATTTTGCAACGTGTTCTAATACGGAATGCTTAATCAAAAGATCGTCCCACTCGGTATCTGTCTTTTGGATAATTTTATGAATGAGCCGAACAACGACAAATTTCATAATGGCTATGATAACGAGGCAGATCAGTCCTAGTATTAGGATGGCAGTTAAATGAAGAATGAGCTCATTTAAAACGGTCAAAGAATTTATTTCAACGAGCCAGGATCTCAAATTTTCTATAATCACGCTTTATCTTATGAAAACTTTTTTTAAATTACAACTCTGTTCGTTAGTTGTTTTTGGTGTCATTTTCATCTAAGTCACCTAATAGCTTTTTGTTAATTTGGATTCGTTCTTTTTCTTTTATCAAAAAGTTTTGAAATGCATTGTATCGTTCTTCTAAATCTAGGGTTTCTAATAATATTTGTTTCTCAGATCCAGAGGGGCATATACTGGCAATAGCTATGTCTAAAATAGTTTCAGGGTCATCAATGTTTGCTAGGAAGGGTAGAATGTCTTCTGGTAATTGATGATTCAGTTGAAGGAGATTTTGAATTGATTCGAGTAAGGTTGGTTTAATATTGAGGTAATCACTGTTAGTCTCTTTTTTACGGCTTTTAGCTTCTAAGATTTTAGCCTGTGCATAGGGCTGATCAAAAAAGAGTTGTTTGATGTATATGCGTGCTAATCCTTGTAAGATTAAATGAGATGTCCCGTCCGAATTTTTCTTACAAGCTCGGATGATTCCTACACTAGCAATTTTGTTTGGATCGTTTGTTATACTTTCAAAATCACTTTCAATATCCGCTATGCCGATCATTCTGTGAGTTGAGAGTGCATCACTCAACATTGTCCTGTAGCGTTCTTCAAAAATATATAAAGGAATGACGGCTTGAGGAAAGAGTGCCGTATTCGATAAGCTCATCACTGGAACGACTTCAGGTAATGATATGTTGTTGGAAGCGTTCATGGTATTTTTATTTTATCCAAGCGTCTGGATGTAGCAACTTGTTATCGTGCCTGTCATTTTCTGCATAGTAAACAGCTAATTTAAAAAATCGAATCGAATCCTTATTTAATGCATTATTTTTTTCTTTCGCTTCCTCGTACAAAATTTCGGGTGCCCGTCCTTGTAGTTCATAAATTTCTTTAATGCCTATATCTAGGAGTGCTCGTACAACTTGTATATCCATTTTGGGGATGCGCATGAGTGGCGCATTTAAGGCTTCATAATCAACTTTTTTCTTTTTCTGCATTTTCGTCCTATTAAAATTGTACAGATTTTCAAGGAAAGCAATTTTGCAGAAGTCAAACTGTGACATTTTTATCCTTTGACGTCATTAGTTGTGACAGAAAAGAGACAGAATGTCTTATTTTATGAATTATTGATTTATCGTAAAAATTGGCATTTTAAATCATAAACTACTGGTAATCAAGTTTTTGTATTTCAATTTTTAGAATTGGTATGGCAATTGCAATGCATTTGGCATGGGAAAAATTATCGGAATAGATTTAGGAACAACAAACTCTTGCATATCCGTTATGGAAAGTGGTGAGCCTGTTGTTATACCAAATTCAGAAGGTGCACGCACGACGCCATCGATCGTCGCATTCAGTAAAAATGGGGAGCGACTCGTTGGTCAAGCGGCTAAGAGGCAGGCAGTGACCAATCCTAAAAACACGATCTTTTCGTCAAAGCGTTTGATTGGAAGAAAGTTTAATGAAGTTAAGGATGAGGCAAAAAGTTTACCGTATACTGTTGTAGAGGGTAAAAATGGCGATGCTTACATAGAGGCGGAAGTTAATGGTAAGCTTGAACAATTTGCCCCAGAGCAAATTTCCGCAATGATTTTGCAAAAGCTCAAAGCGGATGCCGAGGCCTATCTTGGAGAAACCGTTACGGAAGCTGTTATCACAGTACCTGCATACTTTAATGATGCACAGAGACAAGCCACTAAAGATGCGGGTCAAATCGCGGGGCTTGAAGTCAAGCGAATCATCAACGAACCAACAGCGGCCGCATTAGCCTATGGTCTAGATAAAGGTTCGGACGAAGTGATTGCGGTTTACGACTTAGGTGGTGGTACTTTTGATATTTCAATTTTAGAAATTGGCGATGGCGTCTTTGAGGTCAAGGCGACTAATGGTGACACACACTTAGGTGGGGATAACTGGGACAGTGCCTTAATTGATTTTTTAATTGAGGAGTTTAAAAATGATCAAGGGATCGATTTGCGAAGTGATAAGATGGCGCTTCAGAGGCTGAAAGAAGAAGCTGAAAAAGCAAAAATAGCACTCTCTTCATCTAAAAGTACAGATATTAATCTGCCATTCATCACGGCTGATGCCTCTGGTCCAAAGCACTTGAATATTGCATTGAGCCGTTCAAAGTTGGAGCAAATTTGTGATGGCTTATACCAAAGAACGAAAGAACCATTTAAAAATTGCTTGGCAGATTCTGGGCATAGTGCATCCGAGATCAAAGAATTGGTTTTAGTTGGTGGGATGACTCGTTCCCCCAAGGTCGTTGAAATTGCCAAGGAACTCACTGGCAAAGATCCTCATAAGGGTGTCAACCCAGATGAAGTGGTTTCAATTGGTGCTGCTATTCAAGGAGGTGTTTTGCAGGGAGATGTTCGTGATGTTCTCTTACTCGATGTCACTCCATTAACTTTGGCTATTGAGACGGCTGGTGGTGTTGCGACTCCAATGATTGAGCGAAATACAACGATTCCGACAAAGAAAAGTCAGGTTTTCTCAACCTATCAAGATAATCAAACAGCAGTTGATATTCATGTCTTGCAAGGGGAGCGTCCTATGGCAAAAGATAATAAGCGTTTAGGAAACTTTAATTTAGATGGCATTCCTGCCGCAGCGAGAGGAGTTCCTCAAATCGAAGTGACTTTCGATATTGATGCTAATGGGATTCTTAATGTCAGTGCTAAAGATAAAGGAACTGGAAAAGAGCAGAAAATTACTATTACCGACTCTTCTGGCTTAGATAAAGATGAAGTTGAAAAATTGAAGCGAGAAGCAGAAGCTCACGCCTCTGAAGATGCTTCATTGAAAGCTAAGGTAGAGGCGAGAAATGAGTTGGATAATCTAGTCTATCAGTCTGAGAAACAAGTTACTGAAATGGGTGATAAACTACCAGCTGATAAAAAATCAGAACTTGAATCAGCCGTTGCTGAGGCTAAGCAAGTCTTAGATAATTCAGATGCTGAGGCAGAACAACTCAATTCAGCAAAGGAAAAGATTTCAAATATCTTACAAGCATTTGCTCAAGAGATGTATGCTCAAGCGGGTGCTGAAGGGGGCGAGAATCCAGAAGCTCAAGCAAGTCCATCCCCTGAATCCAGTGCTGCAGGTAACGCTGAGACAGTCGATGCAGACTTCGAAGTCCTTGATGACGAAGATAAGAAATAAATTTAAAAATTAACTAAATTATCATTAAAATCTATGAAAATTAAACCATTAGGTGAACGCGTTTTATTAAAACGCATAGAAGAAGCAGAGCAAATTCGTGGTGGAATTATAATCCCTGATTCAGCTAAAGAGAAATCTCAAGAAGCTGAAGTTGTTGCTCTTGGTACTGGCAAGAAAGACGAAAGTGGGAAAGCGGTTCCGTTTAACGTTAAAAAAGGCGATAAAGTATTACTACCTCAATACGGTGGAACTCCGGTAAAAATTGATGGAGTTGAGTACATCTTAGTAGAAGAGGACAACATACTTGGAATCGTAGGATAATCTAAATACTTTAAAAAATTAAAAAAATATAATTATGGCTAAACAAATTCTATTTGATGAAGCGGCTCGTAAAAAAGTTTTGAAAGGTGTTGAGACACTTTCTAAAGCGGTAAAAGTTACACTTGGGCCAAAAGGGCGTAATGTTCTTATTGATAAAAAGTTCGGAGCTCCGTCTGTTACAAAGGACGGCGTTTCAGTAGCTAAGGAGATTGATTTATCAGATCCTTACGAAAATATGGGAGCTCAAATGGTTCGAGAAGTCGCGTCCAAAACATCTGACAGTGCCGGTGATGGAACAACAACAGCAACTGTTTTGGCGGAAGCTATCTATCGTGAAGGCATTAAGAATGTAGCAGCAGGGGCAAATCCAGTCTACCTTAAGCGTGGAATAGATAAGGCAGTAGCAGCTGCAACAGGTGCTTTTGCTAAGTTGAGCAAGAAGGTTAAAGATAGCGATGAGATCCGCCAAGTAGCGACTGTATCCGCAAATTGGGATGGTGAAATTGGTCAGATTATTGCAGAAGCAATGGACCGTGTTGGTAAAGATGGCACAATCACCGTTGAAGAAGCAAAAGGTATCGAAACGTCTCTTGATGTCGTTGAAGGTATGCAGTTCGATAAAGGGTATTTAAGTCCTTATTTCTGCACGGATAATGAATCTATGGAAGTACAATTCCAAGAGGCTTACATCTTAATTCACGAGAAGAAAATTAGTAGCTTAAATGAAATTCTTCCTCTACTTCAAAATGTAGCAAAGACGAATAAACCATTGCTAATTATAGCTGAGGATATTGAAGGCGAAGCACTAGCAGCTTTAGTTGTTAACAAACTAAGAGGCACATTGAATGTTGCGGCAGTGAAAGCTCCAGGATTTGGAGATCGTCGTAAGGCAATGCTTGAAGATATTGCAATTCTAACAGGTGGGCGTTGTATTACGGAAGACCTTGGTATTAAGCTAGAGAACGTGCAATTGAGTGATCTAGGAAAAGCAAAGCGTGTCACGATTGACAAAGAGAATACTACGGTTGTTGAAGGAGCTGGTAAAAGTTCAGACATTCAAGGTCGAGTGAAGCAAATTCGTCGTCAAATTGAAGAAACTTCATCTGATTACGATCGTGAAAAGCTTCAAGAGCGTTTAGCTAAGATTGCTGGTGGTGTTGCAGTCATTAATGTTGGTGCACAAACTGAGCCAGAAATGAAAGAGAAGAAAGATCGAGTTGATGATGCATTGCATGCTACTCGTGCAGCAGTTGAAGAAGGGATTCTTCCTGGAGGTGGTGTTGCCTTACTTCGTGCTTCAAAGAGTATCGAAGCTTCAGCTACGGAGCTTGAAGGAGATGAATCTTTAGGTGCATCAATTGTAAGACGTGCTATCGAAGCTCCATTAAGACAACTCTGTGAAAACGCTGGAGTCGAAGGTTCTCTAGTAGTTGCTGAAGTGCTCAAAGCAAAAGGTGCTAAGGGTTACAATGTAGCGACTGGTGAGTTTGAAGACTTAGTTGCAGTGGGAGTAGTAGATCCTGCTAAAGTGACAAGAACTGCTCTTCAAAATGCAGGTTCAGTCGCTGGATTATTACTAACTACAGAAGCAATGATCACTGATGAGCCTGAAGAGAAATCAGGTGGCGCACCAATGCCTGACATGGGTGGTATGGGCGGCATGGGTGGCATGGGTGGCATGATGTAGTGTAACTCAGAAACAACCATTTTAAACCGAGCCCTCCTTGCTTCAAAGTCATGGAGGGCTTTTTTATGGGTAAAACCCCTGATCTTGATCTAAGTTGAGAGTGATTGATAGGTTTAAAAATGTAATTTGTCCCATAGTCTCACATTTTAGAAAGCGTTTATCTTGATGCATCTCTGCTAATTCTTTTTTCAGTTGTTCGGTTTTTTCTAGAGATGAAATTCTATCGGCACACATACAGTCTCTTAAGTGATTAATTCGATTCATTGAAAAATTGAGACGTCTCTTTATGAGGGCACGTTCCTCCCTTTGGTATTGGCGAGCAGTATCTCGGTTAATAAGCTCAGTGCACAATTTTACCACGGGTAGGTTGTTTTTAAAGAATTGAGGTAGGTATAAAGAACGCCGGCCTTCATAACATTGTTGATCAAAATCAATTGCGCGTACTCGGTATTGATTTTCTTCAAAATCGGGAGTGACTTCGACAGCATAATTGTAGGAACGCATATCTCCTAAGAGACGCACAAAGCACCGCTCATTGAATTTAATAAATTCTTTTGCCAGTCTCACTTCATGAATATCAGATCTAGGTAGAAAATCTTTAATAAATTGATCTCCTGGAACACCTATGATGTGTTCCTCAATAAGGGTATCTCCCCAAATCAAAAAATTTATGTGATTTGGGGAAAGTAGCTCTTCTAGCTCAAGTCCGTAGACTCTGGAAGCATCGGCTTTCTTAATATAAAAGTAGTCATGGTTGTCGTTAAATTGATTCACCACTCGGACTCTCATTGGTTTCGTATTTCCAAAGGTACAGAGATCAACTCGATCAATAAAAAGGTTCTTTAAAACGGATTCATCGCCTTCGGATCGTAATTGAACATAGATTTTTTTTAGCGATTCGTATAATTCTTGTCCTCTGTATTGATCAAACAAAAGGGTCTGCCACAGGGTATCTTCACCAAATTCATTGAATAAAGGAAACGCATCTTCATAATGAAGAAGGTCTTCGTATAACAAAGGGAGTTTTAGAAAGCGACCGTGAGCATTCAGGTATTCTCGGAATGAATCATTGATTGAAAAAAATTCTTTTCTTTTCTGTCGGATTTGCTTGGTCATAATTTAACTTATTTTTAAAATAATTTAAATTAGGGTTGAATGAAAGCGTGATTTTTTAAATTCTTAAATTGGCTGGGTCCTATGCAATGCTGGATCTACGAACCCCGTCAGGCCTGGAAGGGAGCAGCGGTAGTATATTTCACATGTGCCGTAGGGTGCCTAGCCACTAAATTTCGCATATTTATACCATTAACATAGATGACAAGCCAAGGATATCAAGTGATCGCTCGCCGGTGGAGGCCCAAGCAATTTGACGAGTTGGTTGGTCAAGATCATATTGTTCAAACCCTAAAAAATGCCATTGAAACAAACCGTATTGCCCATGCGTATTTATTTGTGGGACCTAGGGGTACTGGTAAAACGAGTACTGCGCGTTTATTTGCGAAGGCATTAAATGCGGAAGGGGGGCCTTCAACTACGCCAGATGATTCCTCTGAGATCAGCCAAAGTATTATGAGTGGCTCTTGTATGGATGTCATCGAGATTGATGGTGCTTCGAATAATAGTGTCGACCAAATTCGGAGTCTTAGGGAGGAATGCCAATATGCACCGACTCAAGCCACTTTTAAAATCTATATCATTGACGAAGTTCATATGTTATCAACTGCTGCTTTCAATGCCTTATTAAAGACACTTGAAGAACCGCCATCCCATGTGAAATTTTTCTTTGCGACGACAGAAGCGCATAAAGTCTTGCCGACTATTGTTTCAAGATGCCAGCGCTTTGAGTTTCGCCCGATTGCCGATGCTGTGATTTCTGAAAAACTGAGTTTGATCGCTAAGGCTGAAGGTATTAACGTAGAAGAGAAAGCGGTTCAGGCTATTGCTCGATTGGCAAATGGTGGTATGCGAGATGCACAGTCTATTTTAGATCAAATGATTTCCTTTTGCGGAACAACGATTAAAGAGGCAGATGTACTGAATGTTTACGGCTTAGTTGGAATCGATGAAATTAAATTACTTGCTGGAGCTATGGCAGCATTAGATTTTTCTCAAGTGATCGATCTCATTGATGGTTTTGTTGATGCAGGAAGGGATTTAATTCGAGTTCACCATGATCTCGTAGAATATATTCGATCTGTTTTGTTAGATGCGATTCGTGCAAAGGGGACGAGTTCATTGCTTGGCACAGAGATGACTACGGCTTCCATTATGCGTATGAGTCATATTTTACAGAAAGGTGAAACGAGTCTTAAAAAGGGCTTATCTGAGCGTTCAAATTTTGAAATCATTTTGCTAAAGGCTTCGGAAGAATCACGATCTTTAGAAATAGATGGCTTGATTGAGAAGGTCATTGCTTCTGAGTCAATAGATCAAAAAAAAAAGCATGGATAGCTCCTAGCTACCCGAAAAAATCAAGTGCTACCGTCACCAGTTCACCTAGAGAAGAAGCGTCGCTTCCTAGTAACTCTTTTTATAAAACCGATGAATCGTCTAAAGTACTAATGGTTGATGAAGCGGATGTGTCAGCTGATTATTTAGATGAAGATGTGAATGGAATTACGCCCTTAGAAGTTCCTGAAATCACAGATTTTGAAACGATTGATTCATTGACGATTAAAGAAGCGAGTGACTCATTCGACCCAACAGTTTTGCAAGCCTTAGATGAGCTTTTTAATGGGTCATTAGACCGAATTCGGCCCATAAATGAGGAGGATCAAGTCTTTTAGTACGACTTAGACTCGTTTTTTCCCATTTTTTTGCTATTATTTTATCTAGTGCGTTTGCTTATCACTAGTTTTGTTATTCTTTCATTTGCTTTATTATTTTTCATTATGAATATAAAACAGAGTAACCCCGTACAAACGATGCCACTACAAGACTGTGTTTCTGCTTGTGGACTGCCTTCAAATTTGGATTTTTCAGATCGAGCGTTTCCGGTTGAAAAAAGCGATGATGAGTGGCGAGAGCAATTAGGCGAAATTGCTTTTCAAGTCGCGCGTAAGCATGGGACGGAACCACCTTTTCAAAATCCGTATTACAATTTTAAAGAATTTGGTTTGTATGCCTGCGTTTGTTGCGATGCACCCTTGTTTTCAAGTAACGACAAATTTGATTCGGGTACAGGGTGGCCTAGTTTTACCCAGCCTATCGATGGCCGAATCGTGGGTGAGCAAGTTGATACCAGCTATGGTATGCGAAGGGTTGAAGTGCATTGCAATCTATGTGGTGCTCATCTAGGACATGTTTTTCCAGATGGACCAAGACCTAAAGGCTTACGTTATTGTATAAATTCTGCCTCATTAGACTTTCAGCCGTTTAATTCTGACAATGAATTGATCGATCGTGTTTTGCAATGGTATCAGAGCGAACGTCCTTTAAATAATTGAGGTCAGTTATTTTAGTCAGATGCTTCTTCTGAGTCAGTGAATTCTTCCTCTTCAGAAGCGATCACTTTGGAGATTCCAATGAGAGAGTCATTATTACCTAAATTCACAAGTTTCACTCCGGATGTGGCTCTTCCTGATATTCGAACATCTTTAATGGGACTCCGTATCGCTTGACCTTTTTTAGTAAACATCATGATTTCATCGTCATCGGTCACAGATAATGCACCTGCGATTTGCTCCGTTTTCATGGCAATAATACCAGACCCTCCACGAGATTGTTGTCGATACTCATCAAAGGCACTTCGCTTGCCTAATCCATTAGAGCCAGCGGTTAGCAAGGTGGCAGCTGGATTGACGATCTCCACTGCAACGACTTGATCGCTTTCAGATTTGAGTTTAATACCTCGTACGCCACGAGTCGCACGCCCTTGATCTCTGAGGGCTGTCTCCAAGAAACGGATGGATTGCGCTTGCTTTGTGATTAGAACAATGTCGTCAGAGCCATTGGTTAAGCGAGCCCCGATTAGATCATCGCCTTCATCAATATTGATTCCAATGATTCCACCTCTTCTGAAATTTTTAAAGTCCGCTAATTTTGTTTTTTTAACAATCCCATTTTTTGTGGCTAAGACAATGGATTGATCAGAGTCTTCAAAGCCTTTAACGCAAATCATAGCTGCAATCTTTTCGTTTTCTTGGACTTCCAATATATTTGCAATCGAGCGTCCTTTGGCTGTCCGAGAGCCTTCTGGGAATTGATAAACCTTTTCGACGTAGACTCGACCGCTATTCATGAAACACATGATATAATCATGAGTCGAGGCAGTGAAGAGATGTTCAACAAAGTCATCTTCGTATTGACCTGAACCAATGACACCCTTTCCACCTCGTTTTTGTGATCGGTATGCATCGAGCGTCGTTCTCTTAATAAAGCCTTGGTGACTGACTGTTATCATGCAACCCTCATTTGGTATTAAGTCTTCGATCGAGATATCGCCATCTATGTTGAGTATTTGAGAGCGTCTTGGGTTGCCATATTTTTCTTTCATGACTTCAAGCTCTTCTTTAATCACAGAAAGTAGCTTTTGTTCATTGCCTAAGATTTCTTTGAGTTGCTCAATCGCTTCCATCAATTGTGTGTACTCTTCTTCAATCTTATCTCTTTCGAGACCGGTTAATTGGTAGAGTCGTAATTCCAAGATGGCATTGACCTGAATATCCGTAACTGGGTACTTTTCAATGAGCTTAATTTTTGCTTCTTCTCTATTTTTTGAAGCCCTTATGATTTTCACAAAGTCATCTAAATTATCCAGAGCAATTCGGTAGCCTTCTAAAATATGTGCTCTAGCTTCTGCTTTTTTCAGTCTAAATAGTGTTCTTCTGTAAATCACATCTCTTCGGTGATCGATATAGCAATTGAGCATTTCTTTAATGTTCATTTGCTTAGGTCTTCTATTATCGAGAGCTAGAAGGATAACCCCAAAAGAGCTTTCTAGAGGTGTTGATTTGTACAGTTGATTGATAATGACTCTGGGAATCGCACCTTTCTTCATTTCAATAACGATGCGAGTCTCTTCCGTAGACTCATCGCGTAAGTCAGAGATACCCTCAATCGCTTTTGTCTGAATCAATTCTGCTATTCGCATGACTAAGGAAGCGCGATTCACATTATAAGGGATGGAAGAAATGATGATTTGTTCTTTTCCTCCTGTTTCAATGACATCAGCAATCCCACGAGTTCGGACAATACCACGACCCGTTTTTAAATAGCTTTCAATTCCGCTCTTACCGTGAATGAATCCACCGCTTGGAAAGTCAGGTCCAGGTATAATCTGAATTAAAGCGTCTAGGTCAATTTGTGGGTTATCAATGATAGCACACGTTGCATCAATGAGTTCACTTAAGTTATGTGGCGGAATGTTTGTTGTCATGCCGACCGCAATTCCTGTTGAACCATTCATTAAAAGGTTGGGTAGAGCAGAAGGAAGAACTGATGGCTCAGTGGTACTCTCCTTATAATTAGGAACAAAATCGACCGTCGACTCGTCGATATCTTTAAGCAAATCTTCAGCGATATTTTCTAATTTACATTCGGTGTAACGATAAGCGGCTGCCGAATCGCCATCAATGGAACCAAAATTTCCTTGTGGGATGATCAAGGGATAGCGCATCACCCAGTTTTGTGCCATACGAACGAGCGTATCATAAACGGAGCCATCTCCGTGTGGGTGATAGTTTTTCAAGACTTCTCCTACGACACCAGCGCATTTGTCGAAGGGGCGATTATGAAGCAAGCCTTCTCGTAACATAGCATATAGAATTCTTCTCTGGACGGGTTTTAAACCATCTCTGGCATCTGGTAAGGCTCTGCTAACAATAACAGACATTGAATAGTCAATGTAAGCAGACTGCATGATGTCGGTGATCGACGTCTCTTGGTCTCTAAAGTTATTTATATTTGTTTCGTTTGGTAAGTCAGACATATCTAAAATTTGTAAGGGGGATTATGGCTACACATCTAGGTGTGCTACATTCAGTGCGTTGTCTTCAATGAAAGCTCTCCGTGAAGGAACATCTTCACCCATTAACATCGTAAAAATCGCATCGGCGAATGCTGCATCGGCTATATTGACTTTTAACAGTTTTCTTGTGGACGGATCCATAGTCGTTTCAAAGAGCTGCTTTGGATTCATCTCACCGAGTCCTTTATAACGCTGAATTGTTAAGCCACG
>MDTB01063030.1_pt1 | contig 12426 bp, 16 predicted proteins | sample 811161 | NCBI WGS metagenome assembly MDTB01 (sample SAMN05326650, study PRJNA326480) | marine metagenome | isolation source: seawater | place: Mediterranean Sea | collected 2009 | reverse complement strand
GAGATTATACTCAAGACTTGAACAATCGCGACCAGTCTTGGCTTGATGCGTGTGAAAAGATTCGGAAATGCGCAATTTACCTATCGGCTGATAATCAAAAGAAGACTATGGAATATGTTCAGCTGCTAACCCGACTATGCAAAATGTACGAGGATGAAAAGAAGAGGTAAGCAAAGATAGGTTTACCACATCAGAAGAGGCAGAAGAAAGAGCTGAAGAATTAGGTTGTAATGGAACACATACACATGATGAAGACGGCAATTTAATTTACATGCCATGTTCTACTCATGAAGAATACGAGAGAAGATTAGCAGAACAAAATGACGACACCTAAAGAAGTCAAAGTAGAAATTAGCGAAAGAGTAAGAAAAGCATTAGCCAAAAAGGTTGAAGACCATAATGCTAAAGATCCAAAATATAGAGCCACATTAAGAATGCTTATTGCAGTATTTAAAAGAGGTGTAGGTGCATATAATACAAACCCTGCCTCAGTAAGACCAAGTGTTACTAATTCAGATCAATGGGCTTATGCAAGAGTTAATGCATTTTTAACTGGATTAAGAACTGGTAAATTTCCAAGAAGTGCATTTGATACAGATTTATTGCCCTCTAACCACCCATTAAGTAGCAAAAAAGGATACAAAGGGCCTTATGATGATTTAGATTTTACAATTCCACAGGGTGCAAAAGATGAGGCAAGAAAAGCATTAGAGTGGGTTTCTGAATATAACAGAGGCGGTACATCTGTTGGAAGAGGTACTGCAAGATATTTAATTAATAATACAAAGGCAAGTGCTGAAAAGGTAAGACAGATAGCAAGATATTTTCCACGACATGAGGTTGATAAAAGGGCAGAGGGTTATAGACCGGGTGAAGACGGTTATCCAAGTAATGGTCGTATTGCATGGGCATTATGGGGTGGTAATGCAGGTCAATCATGGTCAAACAAATTGGTTAGAGGTATGAACTCAAGAGATGAAAAAACAAATAGTGCTTATGAGTTAATAATTAGGAAATCAAGATTAAAACAAATAAATAAAGAAGAACGCATTAAAAGGTTTCAATCAGAAGAAGTAAAAGAAATTATATGGAAGAATTATGATCGACTACTTACTAATTGGGATATTACCTTAGGTGTAGAATATTTTAAATTATTAAAAGACCAAGACAGATACATTGGTGAATTTATAAAAACAAATAGTTTATTGGTAACTGGTAATTTAACCATTTTAAATAACCTTATAGACAACCAAACAAAAAGGTGGTCGGCAGATTTGTATGATTTGTATATTTCTATGACTACTGATTTTGGTTTCAACCAGATAGAAATATTATTACCAGAAGAATTTAAGTTTACTGAATCAGAATTAGAACAAATTGAAAGACAGAGAAGAAGAAAACCAAGAGCAGAGGTAGTTGCAGAAGGCTTTTATCCATTAAGAGGTAGGAGAGGTGTGCAAGTACCTATACAAGAGTTTAGAAGAAACAGGCAGGCAATTGATTTTGTTGATAATAGATTAAATCAAGTATTGCCCGGTCTTGCAGAAACAACAAAGACTAGGTTAAATAGAGATTTAAGAAGATCATTAACCGAGGGTACGAATCTAGGTCTAAGAGGTAAAGATTTAGAAGATTACATAACAAATGGCATTTCAGATTCATTAGGTAAAAAAAGACTAGGAAGAGCTAGTACAATAGCAAGAACAGAGGGTCTTGCATTATCACAATTTGGTCAAGATTTGGCAGTAAGTCAAACAAACCTTACATTGCAAAAAGAGTGGGTTGCTCAAAGAGATGGTGTTGTAAGAGATTCACATAGGTTGGCCGACGGACAAAGAGTTCAAAAAAATGGATTTTTTAATGTAGGTGGCTATAATATGAAGTATCCAGCAGATAGTTCTGGTGGTGCGCCCGGCAGAGAAATAATTAACTGTCGGTGCAGTTTAATCTATCATGAGGTGTTATGAGTAAAAGTAAAGAATTTAAAAATATCAACCCGATACTTGATTTCGATGTAGAGGGAAAAGTAGAAGCAGTTTTTTCTGTATTTAATACAGTTGATTCCGACGGCGATGTCGTGTTACCAGATTCGATCAAAAGTGGATTTGGTGAAAAAGGTGTTGCAATGGTATGGGGTCATGATTGGAAAGATGTTATTGGTAGAGGTGAAATTGTTACCGACAATGACAAAGCTACATTTAAAGGTGAATTTATAATGGACACCGAAAGAGGCCGAGAGGCTTATAACACAGTCAAAGCAATGGGCGATTTACAACAATGGTCTTTTGGCTATGAAGTAGTAGATTCAGAAAAAGGTGCATTTCAAAAAGATGGACTTGAAACACAAGATGTTAGATATTTAAAAGATTTAAGAGTATGGGAAGTTTCACCAGTTCTTGTAGGTGCCAATCAAGATACTTACACATTGGCAGTAAAAGAAGATCAAGAACTAGAAAAAGAAACCAAAGATACTGGTAAAAGATTTACTGAAGAAATTGAAGAGGCTCTTAACGCCTTGGTTTCAGTAACACAAAGGGCAAAGGAGCTAACTGCCTTACGCCTACAAAAAGATAAAAAGCTATCAGAACAGGCCTATAAAGCCCTATCTTCATTAGCAGATGAAATACAAGATATTTATAACGATATAGATAGAATGTTGGACACTGCGAACCCTCAACAAGAATTGGAAGAGGACAATGAAGTGGAAGTCGCTGATACAATAAAAGAGACAATACGAATATTAACTGAAACAGTTGATATTTAAGTAAAGGAAGTTATGTCAGAAATTAAAAATATGGAACAAGAACTTCTTGAACTTAGAGAAAATACATTAAAAGAGTTTACAGATGTTGATCCAAAAAATATGGATTCACAAAAGCTCGAAGAATGGACCAATCGTAATGAAAGAATGTCTGAACTAGTTGAAGACATTAAAGTTGCTAGAAAATTTCAAACAGAAAAAGAAGCAATGGAAAAAGGCGTTGAGGAAAGCCAAAAGGTAGAGTCAAAAGGTATTCATGTAGAAGCCAAAGAAGCTCCTAAAGGTTTAGGCGATTCATTAATGGAATCAAAAGCATACAACGCGTTCATGAACGAGGGACAAAAAGGTATAGCCTCAGAGTTGAAGTTCGATCCAAGATATGAGTTTAAAACAACTCTTACAGAAACTGGATATCCACCTGCAGTAACACGATCAGATTTGATTGTGCCTTCTGCACAAAGAGATCCACAAAATGTTCTTGACTTAATTGATACAATCACAACTGATTCTTACCAATACAAGTATTTAGAAGAAACCACATTTACAAATAATGCAGCAGCAACTGCTGAAGGTTCTGCTCTTGGTGAAAGTGCATTAGCATTCACAGAGAGAACAGAAGACATTAAGAAAATTGGTGGATTCTTACCTGTAACAGAAGAATTACTTGCAGATGTAGCAACAGTTCAAGGATATATAGATTCAAGACTAAGAACAATGGTTAATTTAACCCTTACCGACCAAATAATGGCAGGTGGTGGTTCAGGTGCAAACCTTACCGGTATTCTTAATAAATCTGGAATCAACACTTTCGACTTCTCTAGTTTCGGTGGAAACTTAAAGAGAATCGGACAAATTTATGAAGCTATCACAGAAATACAAAAAGATAGTTTCCTACAACCGGACGCAATCATCATGCACCCAAGTGATTGGTACCAAGTTGTAACAGAAGTAAATGCAGTAACAACTAGTGGATCATTGAATCCATTATTTGTAGGTGCAGGTCAATTTGGCAATGGTGTAGTTCAATCATTATGGGGACTACCAGTTATTGCTGATACAACAAGACCAGCAGGAACTGCAGTTGTCGGTGTATTCGGCGGAGGACAAGCTATACATTTAGTCGCAAGACAAGGTATGGAAGTTTCAATGTCTGATTCACATGATGCAAACTTTACAAAAGATATTATGGTTATGAAAGCCAAAGTTAGAGTAGGTCTTCCGATCTATCGTGCAGCAGCTTTCTGTTCCATTACAAATATCTAATAATTATGGTTTTATCGCACTCGTCTTTCAAGTCGGGTGCGATAGATCAAAGAGAGGAAAAAATGAAATTAGCAAAAGATGTTTACACAAATGACGCAGGCGATATTAAAGAATCTGCAAAAGGTCTTCCTACTGGTTGGGCTAAAGGTAAATTACTTGGTCGTAAAGGACAAGAAATATCCGACGCACAAGCTAAAGAGTGGGGAATTGGTAAAAAAGCTAAATCACCAACAGAAAATAAAAGTAAATAAATAAGGATTTTAAATGGCTACTGCAGGTTATGTTTCAGCTGCTGATGTTAAGAGCTACATAGGATTAACAGGTAGTGGACAAGACACAAATATATCAAACGCAATTATTGCTGCCTCTAGGCAAATAGATCGAATATGTCGAAGAAGATTTTGGCAAGATTCATCAGCACAGGTTAAAACATTTACACCTGTAAGCAATATAATTTTAGATGTTCCAGATATATCTACAACAACAGGCTTAATAGTTAAATTAGATACAACCGATGACGGCAGTTACGATAAAACACTAACAATAAATACAGATTTTATTTTAATGCCAACAAACCCTAAATTATTAGGAACTGCAAGTGGCCAACATGAGCCATATACACAAATAAGAATTTTAAATACTAGGTCTTCTGAAAGGTTTGACCCGTCAATTTTAAATAGTGTGCAAATTACTGCTAAATATGGTTTTCCTTTAGTACCAGAGGCAATTGAACAAGCTACAAGAATACAAGCTCTAAGATTGTTTAAAAGAAAGGACACACCATTTAATGTATTTGGTAATGATGAGACAGGTACAATAGAACTGTTTAATAAGTTTGATCCAGACGCTATGGCTTTATTAAAAGATTACAGAAAACTAGATTTGGTTGGACAAATTCTTTAATGTCCGATACAAGATTTGAAATAAAAGGCATAGAAAAGTTAAAAAATAGACTTGATTATGCCAATATGACTGCAAAACCAATAAGAGATTTAATGAGGGTACAAGGTCAAATAATCAGAAAACAAGCACAAAAAGAGGCACCAAAGTTTAGTGGTAGTTTGTCAAGATCAATTCATGTCCAAAGAATACAAACTAAAGGTAGATTACCTCAATCAGTAAAAATTTATTCATCAAGAAGTTATGCAAAATATGTTCATGGTGATGAGAAGATAAGTGGTAAATTAAAACTTACAAAACCATATACAAGAAGTGTGCCTCATTATCCACCTATTAAAAAATTAAAACCATGGGCAAGGGCTAAAGGTATAAACCCTTATGCATTACAGAGATCGATAGGCAAGAAAGGAACACCTCTTGTGCCGTTCTTTCTTATTGCTGAAAAAAAGACTAGGATTAAAAGAAATGCAGTTACAAGAAATACTGCTAAAGAAATAGAAAGAGAATTTAAAAAAGGTAGGATAAGTGGCTAGTTTAACTTCAATAAGAAATGGTATAGGAACTAACTTAGGTAATATATCTTCATTAACAGTTTCTAATTTTGTACCAGATTTTGTTGAGCCACCAATAGCAGTTGTTGGTGTTGTGGAAACAATTGAATATGATACTACAATACAAAGAGGTGCAGATAAATATGAAATACCAGTATTTGTTTATGTATCAAGAGTAGACGCACAAGATAGTCAAGAAACATTGGACGGATATTTAGCAAGTACAGGATCAAGTTCTGTAAAGGCACAAATAGAATCAGATGTAACTTTAAGTGGCTCTGCTAATTCTTGTAGAGTAATTGAAGCAAAAGAGGTTGGCGTGTATACTGTCAATAGCATTGATTATTTAGGTGCTGAATTTTTAGTAGAGGTAATTGCATAATGTTTGAAGTAAAAATTGGATTCGATCATAAAGACAAAAGATATGAGGTAGGCGAACTTATACAAAAAGAGGGCTTTTCTAATAAAACTTGGAAAGAATTAAAAGACATGGGTGTTATTGAAAAAGCAGACCTTAATAAAAACCTTAAAAGAGCTAGAGATGAAAAAGGACATTTTATTGCAGATGATCCAAACACACCAGAAAATGAAGCTTGGTATGAAGAAAAGGAAGAAGAGTAATGGGTTATGGAAGAAGCTACGGCTCTGGTAGTGGTACTAGAAGACGCAGAAGAAGAAGAGGCGGAGGTAAAAAGTAATGGATTGTTGTGGTCAAGGTTGTTGCGGAGGTAAATAATGGCATTTGTACATGGTAAAGAGTCGGTAATATTTTTAAATAATAATAATGTAAGTTCTTATATGAACAATGTAGATTTCAATAGAAATGCTGATATTGCAGAAACAACTGCATTTGGTAATGATGACAAAAACTATATCGCAGGGGATAAAGACGGAACTGTAAGTATGACAGGTATGTTTGACGCAACTGCAGACGGTATTTTACAACCACTTTTAGGCTCATCAACAGACACAAGTGTATGTATTGGTGCTAATGGAATAACAGACGGTAAAAGTATATTTTTTGGTATTGGACCAATAACAGGGTATGGACAATCAAGCCCAGTTGGTGATGTTGTTGCAACAAGTTTCGATCTACAAGCCAATGCAGGTTTATTTAATGGATTAGTATTAGACAATGCAACCATAACTGCAACAGGTAATTCAACTGCTACTGATAATACTTCAAGTACTGCCAATGGTGGTGCAGGAATAGCAATTGTTACAACTGTGTCGGGTACATCTACACCAACTGCAACAATTAAGATACAACATAGCTCTGATGATTCAACCTATGTTGATTTAGTAACTTTTACAAATTTCACTGCCGTAGGATCACAAGTTAGTGAGGTTGCGAGTGGAACAACAATAAATAGGTATCTAAGAGTCAATTATACAATTACCGGAACTAACCCTAGTTTCGCATGTATTGTTGGCTTTGGAAGAGTAGGATAGGAGACAAATATGGCATTTGTACATGGTAAAGATAGTGTATTTAAACTAGATAACGCTAGTGGATCACTTACAGATATAAGCACTTATGTAAATACTGTGGACTTTCCAGAAACAGCAGATGTAGCTGAAACAACAACTCTAGGTGCAGATAATAAAACCTATATTGCAGGTTTGAAAGACGCAACCATTTCCGTTGGTGGAGTATGGGACGCAACTGCAGACGCAATATTTGGTGCAGTAGTAGGTCAAGCCGCTACCTTATCATTTGAATATTCACCAGAAGGCACTGCCTCTGGAAAAATCAAATATACAGGCGAGTGTATTATGACTAACTATGCAATATCTTCACCTGTTGGCGATGTTGTTGCATTCAGTTCTGATTTGCAAGTATCTGGTGCAGTTACACGCGGAACACACTAGTATTAAATTATGAGTGATAAAAAACGACTTACGCTAGATGATTTAGCTAGTTTACCGAGTGTACCCACAGAGGAAATTTATATTGACGAGTGGGATAAAACAATATTGGTACAAGGTATTTCAAAAGCAACACAAATCAAATTAGGTCGGCTTGTCAATGCAGATAATACAGACGCATTCGATTATCAAAAAGAATTGCTGAAAGTAAGTGTTGTCGAGCCAAAATTAGATGATGACGCAATAAATATGCTCTATGAAAAAGATTCAACAATCGTAGATAAAATATTTCTTGCTTTAAATAATCTAAATGGTATTGGAGGTACAGGCGACCTAGCCGACCAATTTTGAAAACGATTCTGAATTAGCCTTTGATTTTAAGCTAGCTCGTGATCTAGGTTTAACTGTTGGTGAACTAAGACATAAGATGTCTGTGCTAGAATATCAGCAGTGGATAGGTTTTTACCTATATGAGAAAAAGCGCCGAGATTACCAACAAGCAATGCAAGAGGCAGAGATGAATAAACAGAGATCGAAAAGATAATGGCAGTAGCAGATATATTTATTCGTATTGTTACTAAAGGTGCCGAATTAGCCAATAAACAAATGTCTAATCTTGGTGGAACTACCAAGAAATTAGCAGGAATTGTTAAAGGTGCAGGTATTGCCTTTGCAGGTGGTCTTGCAGTAGGTATCACAAAAGCTACCAGAGAATTTATCGAGTTTGAAGACGCATTAAACCAATCTCTTGCAATAATGAATACAACTGTTGCACAACAAGAGAAGATGACACAAGCCGCTAGAGATGTGGCAACCTCTACAAGAATATCAGCAACAGAATCAGCAGAATCTTTCTTTTTCTTAGCGTCGGCAGGTTTAGACGCAGAACAATCAATCGCCGCTTTACCACAAGTTGCTAAATTTGCACAGGCAGGTATGTTTGATATGTCATTGGCAACAGATTTAGCCACAGACGCACAATCTGCATTAGGTTTAACAGTTCAAGACGCACAACAAAACTTAGAAAATCTTACAAGGGTTACAGATGTTCTTGTTAAGGCAAATACATTAGCAAACGCAAGTGTTCAACAGTTTTCAGAGGCATTAACTACAAAAGCAGGTGCCGCTTTGAAAGTTGTAAATAAAGATATTGAAGAGGGTGTTGCAGTATTGGCTGCATTTGCAGATCGAGGTGTAAAAGGTGCTGAGGCAGGCGATAAATTAAACCAAGTTCTTAGAGATATACCAAGAGCTACTGCAAAGAATAGTTCAGAATTTGCAGCATTAGGTTTATCTATGTTTGATACACAAGGCAACATGAAAAATGTTGCAGACATTATTGAAGAATTAGACAGAGTTCTTGGACCAATGTCTGATGAATTAAAGGCAAGTACATTAGATCAATTAGGGCTAAATCGTGGTGTTGCAGACGCAGTAAAGATTTTAAGTGGTGCTGGTGGACAAATCAGAGAATATGAGGCCGCGTTAAGAAGTTCTGGTGGTGCAACACAAGAGGTTGCAGACAAACAAATAGATTCATTACAAGGACAAGCAGACATATTAAAAGATAGATTTTCTGTTTTAGGTGCAACAATTATAGAAGAATTTGAGCCTGCAATCAGAAGTGCAATAGAGGGAACATCAGATTTTGCACAAGAAATGACCGATAGTATGCCAGAGATAAAAGCATATTTTAAAGTACTTAAAGAAAATACAGATACCTATGGTTTGTTTGGTGGTGTTGTAAGATTTGCAATTAAAGGTAATAAAGAAATAGCATTTGAATTATCTAAGGTTGCAGAAAGACATCAAAGGTCTGCAGATATGGTTAAAAGAAATGCAGATAGAAACAAAGAATATGCTGATGAATTAAAAATTACCAATATTCAACAAATAGACGCTAGTAGAAACACAGAACGATATGCAATGGAACAAGATATGTTGGCAGTTTCATTAGGTCAAACTACAAATGAAATAGAAGATCAAGCTAATTCTGTAAATGAACTTTCAAAAGAAATGGTTGATAATCAATTTAATGCAATTATGGCCATGATAGACGCAGAAGAAGCATACAACGACATTATCAAAGATAATGAGAAATTATTAACTAGAAGAAAAGAAAGAGAACAAGATAAGGCAGACGCACAAAAGAACTTAACCGAGGCCACCGATAAAGTTAATACATTAGAAGAAGAACTTATAAAAGCTCGACAAGAGGCAACTAAGGTTACTGATGAAGAAAAATTAGCAATTCTAAGACAAGAAGAGGCAGTAAGAAGATTAAATGATGTAGAAGAAAAATCAGAATTGCAAAAACAAGAATTAATTGTAGCTCAAAAAAGGTTAAATCAACTTAAAAAAGAGGCAGAGGGTGATGACCAAAATGTATTAAAGGTAATGAGAGAATTAGAATCTGCTCGATCAGAAGAACAAAGAGCATTAGAGAATTTACAAGAATCACAAGACAGGTTAAATGACGCAACAAAAGAGTATAATGACGCAACTGCAAAAACACCTGCAAACTTAATGAGAATAGCAGAAGCAAAAAGAAAATTAGATGACGCCATTTCTGATGTACATGCTTTTGATAATCTAAGAGGTGCTTTAAACTCTATTGCTGAAAGTACAGGCGAGACACTTAGTAAAATATATTCAGATATAAGAAGAGTTATGGATATGAAACCACCAACTGCTACTGTATCTTCTGCACCACCACCAATTTTTGATAGCCCTGTATCTACATCAAATGCAACAGAAACATTAGCAAAAGATTCTGGAACATTTATAGGTGGTAGAGGTGTAACAACCTTAATAAATTTAAAAAATGAATTTAATATTAGTGGTGAAATTAACTCTGATGAGGTAGCTATAAAGGCAATAGAGGCTCAAAAAAGAGGCCTAAATGTTATCTTATGAGTGTTGCTTTTGATCCTAATGTTAATTTAACGGTAGAGGTTGCCTTTGATTCCAACCCTTTCGACACAAGCCCTAGTTTTACCGATATATCAGCTTATGTAAGGTCTTTTAGTACCAATAGAGGAAGAATTAATGAATTAGGCCAATTTGGTGCAGGTAGGGCAACATTAGTCTTATCAAATGCAGACAATAGATTTAACCCTACAAACACAAGTTCACCTTATTATGATTCATCAACAGGAAAAACAAAGATACAACCACTTAAAAGAGTAAGAATATCTGCCGTTTATGATTCAAGCACATACAGATTGTTTGAAGGGTTTTTGGATAAAATACCAGTTACATACCCTGCTAGTGGTAATGATTCGGTTGTAACATTTACAGTATCGGACGCATTTAGAATTTTTAGGCAAGGAGATATACAGGCAAAAGGTTTTAGATTAGGTCTGCCCGGATTTTCTGAGGTAGGACAATCAACAAGACTTTCTTTTACACCAAATACAAATGAATTGTCAAGTACGAGAATAACCAATATATTAAATGCAGTTGGTTGGCCTTCTGATCGACGAGATATTAATACTGGTACATTACAAGTAGGAACTCAACAATCAACAGACAATGTACTTACTGCATTACAAGAGTGTGAAACGGCTGAGAATGCCCAATTGTTTGTAGCTAGTGACGGTAAGGTTACATTTAGAAATAGAGATTACAGGCTTTCAAATACAAAAGCAATTAATGTACAAGCAACATTTAGTAATGACGGATCAAACTTACCTTATGTAGATGTAGCAGTTTCTTTTGATGATGAAGAAATAATAAATGTTTATGAGTGGACAAGAGAAAGTGGTACAACACAATATGTAGCTGACGCAGATTCAGTACTTTCTTATGGTGCTTTTGTTAATCAGAAAAGTACAATAAATATTTCAAATGCAAATGTTGCCTCAATAATCCAACAAAAGATAGCTGAAACATCAACACCAATAAAAAGATTCGAAAAATTGGTAATAAATCCAAGACAAAATACGCTATTATGGAATCAAGCACTTGGTAGAGAATTTGGCGATAGAATTAAAGTTAAGGTTGTAAACCCTAACGGCTCAAGTTTTGAAGATGAGGTTTTAATAGAAAGTATCCAACATAATGTGTCTGCACTTGCACAATCATGGTCTTGGACACTAACATTAAGCCCAGCAGGTTCTTCAGCATGGATTCTAGGACAAGCTAAACTAGGTGAGGGAACAAGATTTGCTTACGCATAGAAAGGTATAACATTGGCAGGAGCAGGATTTAAGGTATACGCAACTGGTGATCTAATCACCGCAACAGAATTTAACACATACTTGCAAGAACAAGTAATTATGGTATTCGCTGATTCAAGCGCACGCGATTCGGCGGTATCAAGTCCAAGTGAGGGTATGTTTGCATATTTAAAAGATACAAATGCCCTTATGTTTTACAATGGCTCAAGTTGGGCTAGTTTTATTGGCGACGGTGATATTACAGGTGTAACAATTACAACATCAAGTACATCTGGTTTAGCAGGTGGGGCAACTGCAACATCTGGTGCATTTTCATCAACATTAGTTATTTCGCCTAACCTAGCAACATCTGCAACTGTTGCCTCTGCCGATATTGTTTTAATTGGCGACGCAGATGATAGTAATAATTTAAAAAAGACAACGGTAGCTGATATAGTAGCTTTAGCACCAGCAGGTGTAAGTTTAGGATTAGTATTAGCTTTAAGCTAAGGAAGGGATAATTTATGGCAGATACATTACATTCAGTTCAAGGTGTATTAGGTACATCAGCAGGAGATATTGTTGACGCAGTACCTAGTTCAACAACAGAAACTGTTATAGGTGTTTTGGTATCTAATGTAAGTTCAAGTAGCGCAGATGTAACTATCGATCTAAGTGTTACAAAATCTGGTGGATCATTAAGACACATTTTAAACAATGTATCTTTACCATTTGGAACTACAATAGACATACAAACCAAGATCACATTAGAAACTGGCGATAAACTACAAGGACTTTGTTCTGCGGCTTCAAGCGCAGAGTATAATGTTTCATTTCTTAGACAAACCTAAAGGAGTTTTTTATGGCTTACTTAGGTACGCAACCAAATAATGTTAAAAAGAATATAGGTTTATATACACCT